>Ga0207694_10000040_pt1 | contig 184281 bp, 153 predicted proteins | sample KBSC34metaG_FD_184353 | JGI IMG/M metagenome (GOLD analysis project Ga0207694, IMG submission 184353) | Corn rhizosphere microbial communities from Kellogg Biological Station, Michigan, USA - KBS C3-4 metaG (SPAdes) (version 2) | ecosystem: Host-associated > Plants > Roots > Rhizosphere >... | reverse complement strand
TCTTCGCAAAAGTTCCCCTCAAAGCCCCCGGAGACTAGAAGCTCCCCTTAACTTGTTCTCTGGTGCCCGGAGGGGGACTTGAACCCCCACAACCCTTTCAGGTCCGCGGATTTTAAGTCCGCTGCGTCTGCCGATTTCGCCATCCGGGCGGAAGGATCGAATCAGCTCAATCTTAAATCGATTGACGTATAGATGTATCGGAGAAGGTGAAACGACGATCTGCCTTGTCGAACTTGCGGCTTCGTAGGCGCCTCATTTGCTTGTTACGCAAACCCACCGCCTACTGAGGATGCCGATAGTGAATGTTCTCGCCATCCAGCCGGTATTCCGCCGAGCACGCATCGCCCCCGCAGATCATCATCTCTCGCTCACACAGCTGCCGCCGCGTAATCAATCCCATCGTTCCGCAACGCGGGCACGACATCACAGCGACGTATGGGTTCTGCGCATGGCCGAGCTTCGCCTGGTTCTCCAAAAGGAAAACCGTTCCAGGGTCCATCTTGTCGGGAATCCACTCATTGAGGAATTGCAAGTCGGACATCCTGCCCTCCGAGAGTCTGACGTGACAAAGCAACTTCCGTTTGGTGCCGGTTCGTCCTGACTATCCCAGTTTGGTACAGAGCCTCGATCAACCTGCTCCGAATATTCCGATGATTGCGCCGGAAGAATCACCTTCCGGATTGCGATCAGTGTTCACGCTGCTTGGGCTCCGCGTCAACATCCCCAACGGTAACCTTTATTGGCGAGTCGGGTTCCCGATCCCATTCGGTCTTACTCGCCCGCGGTCTCTTTTGTAGCCTTCGCCGTGCTGTCGCTCGCGTCGATTTCCCGGTAGATCTCTATATTTCGCAGAATTGCCTGCACATATTCACGCGTCTGTGTAAACGGAATCGACTCCACAAACTCATCCATTCCGCTGTACGGACCTGAGGCCTGCCAATCCTGCACCCGGCTGTCGCCTGCGTTATAAGCAGCCAGCGCGTACTCCGCAACCCCGTTGAACTTGTCCAGCGTCTGTTTCAGATACCGCGTTCCCAGGCGAATGTTCGTCTCTGGATCGAGTAACTGAAACGTCTGGAAATTTTTCATGCCTTCCTGCTTCGCCAGCGAACGCCCCACCGATGGAAGCAATTGCATCAGCCCCCACGCATTTGCATAGGAAATCACCGATGGATTGAACTCCGACTCCTGCCGGATCAGCGAGGCCACGAGATACGGGTCGACATTATTCTTAGCCGACTCCGCCTTGATGATCGACCAGTACGGCTCCGGGAACAGAATCCGCCAATAAGGCAACGGGATCGATTCGATCGAAGCGCTCGCGGCCCCCGGCAACGCCCTCTTCAGCGCACGCAGCGCGCGATAAGCCTCGCCGTAGGATGCATAGATCTGCGCCTCCGCCAGCGCGCTCCAGGATCCGGAATCCGGGTCCGCGGCAATTTCCCGAGCCAAAAACTCGTTCAGCCCCGCATTGGCCAGCAGCTTCGCCTTCGCCAGGTGCGGGCTGTCCTCCGGGAAGCTTTCTGACAAATTAGGCAGCTCCGGAGTCTTGATCTGCTCCAGATCTGCGGCTCCTGCGGTCTCGTTGCCATTGCTGCCCAGTGCTGCCAGCCTCTGCCGCGCCATCTGTGCATAGAAGAAGTGCTGATACACGCGCACAATCGTCCGATAGTTTGCCGCCGCCTTGGCCGTGTCGTGGTCCTGTGTCTCATAGAGACGTCCGCGCCAGTAGAGCGCCGAGGCGGTCTCTGGAGTGCCCGGGAATTTTTTGATCTGCTCCTCAAAGATCCGCGACGCTTCCTTGTAATTTCCCAGCCGGTAGTTCAGCCATCCAGCCCGCCAGTGAGCCGCCGAACCATTTTTGTTCGTCGGGAAATGATCTCCCAGATACGCGTAGTACTCTGCGGCTCGCGCATACTCCTTCCGCAGTAGATACATATTGCCGCTCGAGAAAAGTGCTTCTGCCAACCACTGGCTCTGCGGGAATTCCGTCTCCATTCGCGTCACAATTTGTGTCTGTGCGTCCAGATCATTTCGATTCCGCGCAAGTTCCATCAGCAGGTAGGCCCGTCGCGCGCCATTCTCATCGTGAGTATCGGGTAGCCCCTGCGCCTGGCTCTCTGTCAGCCTTTTCAGCTTCAAGTCGCACGCCGCCGCAGCCACGGCGAAACCGTTGCGGCTCTGCTCATCCAGATTCGTCTTGCGCGAGAGTGTTCGATATTGATCGCCAGCATCCTCGTAGCGCCCGGCCCTGTAGTAAGCGTCTCCCAGGCTGCGCAACTCATCGCTGGTCAGCGATTCATCGGACCCCAAATTCGTCAGCTTGGCTCTTGCAATCGCAGCTTCCGTCGACAGCGGAAACCCGAGCAGCAACGCCTTGTAGATCCGAACCGCCTCCGAAATCTCATTGCCGGCCTGTGCCACCAGTCCCGCCGCAAGCTGGTACCCTGCCCGCCCTGCCGCAGGATCGCTCGCCGCCGTATCCAGCACCCGCTTTGCCCCAGCCGGATCATGCATGTCCAGCAGGACATTGGCTTCCAGTTCCGGAACCTCATCAACAAATATGCTGTCCGGATACTTAGTTTTGAAGCTCTTAAGCAGCGCTTCAGCCTGAGCCTCCTGGTCCGACTCGTGGTAAGCCTTCGCCGCAAGAAAATCGTCGTAATCCTCCAGTGAGTCTCCAGCGACCTTCGCCTGCTTCAGGCTGCTCACAGCGTCCGCGTAGCGCTTATCCAGCATGTATGCGTGACCCAGAGCCAGATAGGCAGCGGCGGACGCCTCGCCTTTGTGCGAGCGCGCGTAGGCAGTCACGCCGCTATACGCTGCCGGCGTACGCAATGTCGCCAATTGTTGCGCCATCGGCCTCAATTCCGACGAGGCCACAAATGCGAGCCTGATCTTGTGCGCCCGTGCCGCGCGCCGCCGGCGCTCCGCGGGGCTCACGTACTTCTTCTTGCCTCTCGGCTTCGTAGCCGAACGCTGAGCCCTGGCCGACCTCGCAGTCGATGACTTCGTCGAAGTCGCCTTCTTCTTGGTCGATGCCGTCACCCTCTTCTTCTGGCTTGCCGCGGATCCGGACGCGTTTGTCGATTTCGCATTCGGCGCGTTGTAGGGCTTCCCTTCGATCGGACTAACTGTCATTAAGGCGCACAGCACGGCCGTTAGGATCCGCGCCGGCGCGTGCGAAACAAGGGAAGCTGCTGAATGCATAGTTTCACTGTATGACGGATTCCGCCCCTGCGAACACCAGAGAATCACTACCGTAACGTATCCATCGGTTTCCGGCTCCCGTCCGCACCCGTGAACGGTCGGAAATCCTCATTCCGCCGCCCAAGTCCGTCTATTACACTTAGACGTGTGGGGCAGCTTCTGGCCACCCTCCACAGAATTCCCCGCAACCAACCTCCATGGCGACCATCCAATCCATAGCGAACGAAAACGAGCCGCACCCCGATGTTGCCCTTGTAGAAAGGGTCAAAGCCGGGGACATCTCGGCGTACGATGAGCTCGTCCGCAAATACGATCGCCAGATCTTCCGGATTGCGCAGCACATTACGCAAAATCGAGAAGACGCTGAAGACGTAATGCAGGACGCGTTCCTCAAAGCGTACGAGAAGCTCGATCAATTTCAAGGGAATTCGAAGTTCTACACATGGCTGGTCCGGATCGCAGTAAACGAGAGCCTCATGCGCCTGCGCAAGCGGCGTACAGGCAAGATGGTCTCCATCGACGAGGACATCGAAACAGAAGAAGGGACAGTGCCGCGCGATCTGGCGGACTGGGCCCCGGATCCGGAGCAAAACTACACTCAGGCCGAACTGGCCGAGATCCTTCGCAAAACCATCCAGGGACTGCCTCCGGGATTCCGGGTAGTTTTTGTGCTGCGCGACGTGGACGGACTCTCCACCGAGGAAACTGCCGAATCGCTGGGACTCAGCGTTCCGGCCGTCAAGTCGCGTCTGCTCCGCGCCCGGTTACAGTTGCGCGAACGCCTCGCCCGCTACTTCAAGCGGAAGAAGGTTCCCAGGGAAAAGGGAGTGAAAAGTGACGTGCACTGAGTTTCTGGCCATGCTCGACGACATGATCGACAACACCGTCTCGAGAGAGATGCGCGCCGACCTGCAGGAGCACCTGAACGGCTGCGAACACTGCGAAGTCACCCTGAATACCACCCGCAAGACCATCGAAATCTATCGCTCACACGAGATTTACGAGATGCCCGCCAATCTCCGCGCCCGACTTCACAAAGCCATCATGGAGCGTTGCAAAAAAGGTTGCTGACCTGACCCTTCGACAATCGCATCGAGCCTATGGGGCCGGTCTTGTCGAAACGGTCAGACTAGGGTGCTCATCTGGGGGCGGTTCCATCTGGCCGTTGCGCGGCCGACTGCCTCTGCATCTCTGCCATGCACGCCTCACAAAAATGCCGGTCGAGGCTGCCTTTCTTCAATTCCACCAGCACCTGAGTGGAGTCCTTGACGCCGAGCGGAATGGGCTGCTGACACCGATCGCAGAATAGCTTCCCGTCCTGAATCATTGATTCGCCTTCGCGGGCCCATCTGCGTAACTCAGACGCAGGATCAAGGGGATGAAAGGACGGGGCAGCAAGTTGCTTCGTGGCCCAAACGTACGCTTCGCTTTTCGCACAGTTAAGCCATGTCCAAGTGATCGGGACACCGGCAAAACAGCCGAAATTGGCTCATGGCATAGCCCCAGCTCGCTCCAAACACAACTTTTAACAGACGGCAATCGCTCAGGACGCATCCAACCGGCATGATGCTCTCGAAGAGGAACCTGAGTGCGCTCATTGGAGATGTGGTCAGGAACACGTTGGAAATCTTGGCTCAAGCGGAGTGGAGGGCTGAAATGGAACATCGATTGTGTGGCGGCAACCGTCACTCAACGAAGAAATTGAACACGTCGAAGCCCGGCCTTCAGACCTTCCTGCGCAAGAATGTAGTAATTCAGAAGTTTCGAGTGATCGACCAAAATCCCGAGTCGCGGCCTTAATGTCGCCGCTCCATGAACGTTGTAATCGTTAATCGATGTGCTTCGCTCATTGCAGTGTCTGCAGGCGAATTTCGATCTTGTTCCATCGGGAGACAGCAACTCAATTTGTGATTTAGCAGTGACAATTCGGCGATTTGGCTAGGGGAATGAATATGGGGAAACAACAGGCTGAACAGATTGCGCGCGCCTACATGCAATTGCATGGTGAGATGCCTGAAACATTGGGCAGTAGAACAGTCGGAGCCTCGTTTAGGAAATTCGCCGAGGCACTCAAGCGAATAGGCTCACGACTCGTTCCTGCCCCTGCATCGTCCGGACAGCCCGTGAACCGTTCCCGCCGCTCCTGAACCGAGACCTGCCCGGGGCAATTCTCGCGCTCCTCTTCCGACTGTTACTAACTCGTCGCTACACCGGTCCGCCTGCCCCTGTCCTCTACTCCGTCCTCAACGCCTCTACTGGATTGACCGACGCCGCACGATACGCGGGTAGGAAACTAGCCACCAAAGATGCGGCTCCCAGCACAGCAGCAACCGTCGCCAGGGTCGGAATATCCCAGGCCGCCACGCCAAAGAGCAGTTTGTTTCCGACCCTCGCCGCACCAATCGCACATGCCACGCCGATGCCAATTCCTGCCGCCGTCAGCCAACTCGCCTGCCGCATAACCATGCTGTACACCGAACGCCGCTGCGCCCCAAGAGCCATGCGCACACCGATCTCCCGGGTACGCTGCCCAACCGAGTACGCCACTACGCCATAGAGTCCAACCACCGCCAGCACCAGCGCGATTGTCGCGAAACCATCTACCAGCCACATGGCTGTGTGATGGATCAACGCCGATTGCGTGGTGTTCATCATGTCGCCCATCGTGATCTCGCCATAGGTTCCAAGATTCGGATCGACCTCGTGAACCGCCTTGATGAGTGACGGCAGAAGAGCCTTCTCATCTCCGGTGGTCCGAACAGCAACTGCGACAAAGTTCCCTGACGTTTGATATAACGCCTCGTATTCGGTCGGCCATAGCTCGTCGTCCAGCCCTCCCTCGCGCACATTCCCGACCACCCCGATAATTTCCCTCATCGATTTCGGATCGAGGTTTCCGTTCCCGATCATCTTCCCAATCGGATCCTCTCTCGGAAAATACTTCTCTGCCAGCTTCTGATTAATGACAACCTTGTTGCTCTTCGAAGCCGTGTCGTCTTCGTTGAAAAGCCTCCCTCGAATAAGCTGCGCCTTCAGCGTAAGGAGATATCCCGGACTTACATCTCGTTCGTTCACCTCGTTGTGCTCGCCATGGAATGGCTTCCCGACAATGCGAATCCAGTCTGTGTTGCAGTTGCACTGTATCGGCAGATCGGACGTAATTCCAACCGATTCAACCCCCGGCAGTACAGCGAGCCGCCGGTTCAATTCACGAAAAAGCGCCACTTGTTGCTCGGGCTTGGAATACGCCGCTGGGGGAGCAACCACCTGCACGGTCGCCAGGTGCGTCGCGTCAAATCCCACATCAACACGCAGCAGCCGGTAAAAACTCTTGCTCAGCAATCCCGCGCCAACGAGCAGTATCACGGCCAGGGAAAGTTCAATTACAACAAGGTTGGCGCCCATCCGCCGCCAGAACCTTCCCGCAACAGACCTATTTCCATCGCTCAGTGCATCGCGCACGTGTAGAAACGAAAACCTTAGAATCGGCGTAGCCGCCAGCAGTCCCGTAGCGAGCAGCGCAATGCAAAAGCAGTACACCGTCTCATGCCAATGGATCCCGACCCGCTGAAGGAACGGAAGGAACTCCGCCATCGTTGTCGGAATCAGGCCCCTGAGCCCCTTCATTGTTCCATTCGCCACAGCCATGCCAGCTCCGCATCCCATCAATCCGAGCAGCAAAGCCTCGGTCACAAACTGCCTCGAGATCCTCGCCGGAGTAGCGCCAAGTGCCCCGCGTACAGCAATCTCCCTCCGCCTCGATTCGGAGCGAACAAGTAGAAGGCTCGCCACGTTAACCGATGCAATCAGCAGCAAAAGACTCGATGCCGCCAAAAGTGTAAGCATGATCGGCCGCATCGGTCCTACAATGATCTCCGCGAGGGGCTCGACGACGGCGCCTTGTCCTTTATTCGATCCCGGATACTGAATCTCCAGCTGCGCGGCGATCGCCTTCATCTCGTCAAGCGCTGCTTTGGAAGTCACTCCATCGCGCAGCCGTCCGATCCCAAAAAGGTTGTGGCAGCTCCGCCGCTGCTCGCACTGGTTTTTATCAAGCAGCGGTACAAAGAACTCGGCATTGGCGCGGGGCGCAAACTCAAACTCCCGCGGCAGCACACCCACCACGGTGTATGCTGTGCCGTCCAGAGTGATGGACTGGTCAACAATATCGGTTCGCGATCCGAACCGCTTCATCCACGATCCGTAGGTCAGCACCACCAGTTTCGCGCCACCAGGCTGATCTTCTCCGGGCCTGAAATCCCGCCCCAGCATCGGCTTCACTCCAAGCGTCTCGAAGAACCCATCGCTGACACGTGCAGCGGGTACTGGCTCGGTTCCTGACGGCGTGCGCAGCAGATATCCCGACCCGCCATAGACATCCAGTGAGCTGAACGAGTGATTCAGTCGCTGCCAATCCTCGTAATCCGCACGCGAGAGGTTCGATCGATGAAGCATCGCACCGTTTTCAGCCACGTCCATCAAACGGTCCGGAGCGAGATACGGCAAGGGCTGTATCAACGCGGCATCTGCGAAAGCAAAGATCGCCACGCTTACACCCATTCCCACTGCGAGAATGAACACCGCCGTGAGAGCGAACCCCAGATTCTGCCGGAATTGCCGAAGTGCGAACCGCAAATCCCGCCAGATCGTCTCCCACTGGAAGGCCACGACGCGCTGGCTCTCGTCACGAAGATGGGCCGAGTTGCCAAACTGGCGAGACGCCGCCGTGCGGGCCGATGCCGCCGGCATGCCCTCGGCAATCAATTCCTTTTCAACCTGCTCGCGATGAAATGCCATCTCCTCATCCAGATCGGCACGGAACCGGTCACGGCGCAAAAGCATACCGAATTTTCTGACGATCTTTGCCAGGGGATTCATTTCTCCTCCGTCGTTTTCACGCCGGTCAGGTGAGCCTCGGAGTCACGCCTCGCTCAACACCCGTCCAATTGCCACAATCATTTGCTCAAATTGTGTTACTTCAAGCCCTAGTTGCTTCCGGCCAGCAGCTGTAAGCGTGTAGAAGCGTGCGCGCCGGTTCGTCTCGGTCATCTTCCACTCAGCCTTCACCCAACCCTGGAGAAGCAAGCGCTGCAGTGCCGGATAGAGAGATCCCTCTTCCACCGTAAGCACGTCGTCTGAAAGGCGCTTGATAGCCTGCGCGATCCCGTACCCGTGCAATGGCGCGCGGTTCAGAGTTTTAAGAATCAGCATGTCAAGGGTGCCGGGAAGGAGTTCCGGTCGTTTCATGCGTCTATGTATAGGCTATCTATGGATAGAAAGTCAAAGGGACTGTGACGAGCAGGAGACTTGAGAGCGCATGTTGGAATTAAGAAAGGAGCGGGGCCGGCATCCAGTTCACTCGCCCCGATTCCGATTTCTCCCTACCCCAGTCCCCGCTCTCCGAGCTTCGTCCCTTGATTTTTTCGCCCTGCCTCTCAGTGCTTTGCGAACATCTCCATCACATCTTTGCGAAGCGCAAGCCGGCTGTCATTTCGCGTATAGAACATGTGGCCGCCCGGAAATTCGTGCACAGAAACGCGGCTTGGATCGCCCATCACTGGCATCTGATCCACAGTGAGAACCGATCCCATGAACGGACAGGAGAGATCGTTCCAGCCATGCACGATCATCACTCGCAGCTTTGGATCTGCTGCAACGCTTTCGCGCAGATCCGGCACCGAACCACGCCGCAGTTCGGCATCACGATCCCACTGGCGATTCACCTCGTAGGACAGCGCGTTATAGCGCGCATCGACTTTCCAACCCACGGTCCGCGTAACGAAATCAACCATCGCGGTCGTTAGCGGCGCAACAATGCTCGCCAGTATCGGATCCTGCGCGCGCTGTTCCGGCGCAAACGGAAACGGATCGAACGAGGTCACGTTTGAGTCGTAGACGGAGCCGAGCTTCCCTTCCTCCCGATGCACTTCGCGAAGATACGCCCCGGTTTCGATTCTTCCCCCAGAGAACTTCACGAAAGCGGGATCAAGGCCGGTCATTTCCGTGACCTTCGCAATCATCTTCTGCGTACCGGCTTCATCCGATCGTCCCTTCAGCAGAGTGGTTGCATATTCACCGCGCGTATACGCAATAACAGTGGCCATCGATTCAGGCGTCAGCTTCTTTTCCCGCTCCAGATGCGCCGCTGTAATCGACGGCAATGTCATCATCCACGGCAGAGGCGACAGATCCCCATCGTTCTCAATCGTCGGATTGAGATACGGCGACACCAGCACGACCCCATTCATAGCCACACCCAGTTGCGATTGCAGATAATGCGTAATGCGTGGCCCCCGAAAGCCTCCATAGCTCTCGCCTACTAGGTATTTGCGCGAACTGAGACGGTCGTTCTTGACGAGCCAGTCATAGATAATGCGCGAAAGATACTCAATGTCGGATTGCGTGCCGTAGAAGAGCTTCTTCGTCTCGGAGTCAGCTACCAGCGATCGGCTGAATCCGGTGCCTACTGGATCGACGAACACGAGATCAGTGAAGTCAAGCCACGTTCCCGGATTATCAACAAGGGTCGTGGGATCGGAAGGGCTGTCACCTTCATTACCCGCATCGAGGTGCTTCGGTCCGATTGCGCCAAAATTGAGATAAACAGACGATGCTCCGGGACCACCGTTGAAGGCGAACGTGACCGGGCGGTTCTCGCCCTCGACGGAATAGGCCGTCACCACGACCTCACCCGCAACCTTACCCTCTCCGTCGCGTACGGGAAGCGCGCCCACCGTAACGGTGTACTTCAATGCCTTTCCGTCGAGTTGGATTGTTTGCGTGGCATGTGCCTCTGCCGGAAGTGGCGGCAAAGGGGATTTGTCAGATGCAGCTTTTTCCGCAGGCTTGCTCTTGTCCGTGCCAGCGGAAGCCTTGTCGCTTTGCGCAAACGCGATGGCCGGAGCCAGAACCAGGCAGCAAAGAACACTCGTCGCCAGGGCCGTGCGCAAGGGGAAGGGGTTCGAAGAAGTCATGCGAATACCATACATTGCTTTATTCGAGCCGCTGGCAAGGCATGCACGCCATGATTTAACCTCAGATTCGGAATGAGACTAAAGCAGTTCTTCTTGGCACCACTGGCCTTTACCGCGCTCGCTGCCGGCGCCGTTGCGCAAGACAGTACGAAACCAGCCGAAGCGCCCCTGCCCGATGCTCCTCAAGCCACCGCCGCAGCGCAGATCCGTCCCAACGGACCAACAGTCGTAATGGACACATCGATGGGCCGAATTACCTGCCAGTTCTTTCAGAAGGAAGCGCCTAAGACTGTCGCCAACTTCATCGCGCTCGCCCAAGGCACAAAAGACTGGACCGATCCGAAGACACAACAGAAGATGCACAACAAACCCCTGTATGACGGAACAATCTTTCACCGCGTCATTCCTGAATTCATGATTCAGGGTGGCGATCCAACCGGCACAGGAATGGGCGACCCGGGATATACCTTCGTAGACGAGTTCAATCCAGATCTGGGTTTCGATGTTCCGGGACGCTTAGCTATGGCAAACTCGGGACCGAATACGAACGGCAGCCAGTTCTTCATAACCGAAGTTCCCACCGAGCACCTGAACCAGCACCACACCATCTTCGGCCAATGCGATGAACCGAGCCTCAACCTCGTCAAGGCGATTGCACGTGTTGAACGCGACCCGAACGACAAGCCGGTCACGCCCGTGGTGTTACAAAAGGTAACGATCGTCCCCGAAGGCCAGGCACCGCCGCCACCTCCGGCCGCACCAGCGCAATCAGCTCCGGCGCCCCAGCAATAAGTAAAATGCTTCGGCCTCGAGCGAACCAGCAACTCGAGGCTTTCTTGTTCACTGGAGAAATCCCCACAGATAGGAGTATCTATGGCACTCGCACCTGGCACATACGCCACGTTCAATACCAGCGAAGGAAAGATCGTTGCACGGCTCTTTGAAGCCGATGCACCGGTCACAACGACGAACTTCATCGAACTGGCAGAAGGCAAAAAAGAGTGGACGCATCCGGGCACCCGCCAGAAATCGACCAACAAGCTCTTCGACGGCACGATCTTCCATCGCGTCATACCCGACTTCATGATTCAGGGCGGCGATCCCATCGGCTCCGGAACAGGCGGCCCGGGATACCGCTTCCAGGACGAGACCAAGGGCTCTCCGCATCGCTTCGACAAGCCTGGCAAGCTCGCCATGGCAAACTCCGGTCCGAATACAAATGGATGCCAGTTCTTCATCACAGTCGCGCCCACACCATGGCTCACCGGCAATCACACTATCTTCGGTGAAGTCGTCGAAGGCCAGGACATCGCTGACAAAATTTCAAAAGTGCCTCGCGGTGCGCAGGACAAGCCCAATAAGCCCGTGGTACTCCAGTCTGTGACAATCGAACGCGTCGCCTGATTCCACGCGCATCCTCGCTATTTGGCTCCGCAGATCCTCAGGATCGCGGAGCCAAATTTTTCTACCTTCGCAGCTCCGATGCCCTCAATGGCGAGAAGCTCGCGAGGATTCGTCGGGCAGGTAAATGCGACTGAAATGAGGGTGCGGTCATGCAGCACACAGTAAGGCGGCACGCGTAGACGCTTCGCCTCGCTCGTTCGCCACTCCTTCAGTCGGCTCGCGAGTGCTTCTCCCTCGACAGACAAACTCTCCGGAGCACTTCGCGACGGAGCCTTCCCCGATTTCGGGCCTTTACGCGGGCCCCTTTGCGTTGTCGACGTCGCAAATTCCTCAGCAATTCCGTCACTAATCAGCAAATCTGCTTCCGAGATGGAACGAAACTCTCGCCCGATTTGGCTGAGGCTTACTTTCCGATATCGACGGACCACTCCATCTTTCTCGAACACCGCATCTTCGATTGCAATGAGACGAGCGCGCGCCAACGCATCCAACACTGCCGAAAAGTCGTCCCGGCTGATTCTGCCTGCGGGATCGATCGCCTTTTGTAGAGAGCCTGCGCCCTTGTGATCGACGGGACGCAGCTCATCCAAAACCAGCTGTGCGATTGCACGTTCCGGATTCGTCGCTCGACGAAACACCCGCAGAACAGTCCCCGCTGGGTCGCAAACATCGCAATTGCCGCAAGGCTCAGCAGCATCCTCGTCGTCGCCGAAGTGCCGCACCAATGCGCACATCCTGCAATTGCTTGACTCAGTGAACCGCAGCACCTTTTCAAATTGCTCAGCCCGGTACTGCGCTTGAATCGAGTATGTCTTCTTCCACCCTGGCGTACCAATCGTGACTTTCCCCGCGTAGTCCACTCGCGCGCCGCCGTGAATCTCCAGCTTCTCCAGGGCCTTGTCAAACTCCTCTTCGCTGAGCTTCGATGCAGCGCGTAGATCCTCAATCATGCGAGGCGCTTCGTTCAGCATCCTGAAGACGTCGTGCAGATTCTCTGTCGGAGGATAGTCGCGATTCAGGAAGAAATCGTGCGTCCGTTGGTCTGCGTACGAGTGCATTAGAAAGGTGCGGCTTAGCGCTCCGTCGCGCCCTGCCCTGCCGATCTCCTGATAGTAGCCCTCAAGCGTGCCAGGCAGCCCCGCATGGATAACGGTCCGTATGTCAGGCTTATCGATACCCATTCCAAACGCAATCGTCGCGACGACAGCCTCGAGCCGGCCCGAGAGAAAGGCCCGCTGCACCCGCTCGCGTGTCTCGCTGTCTAAACCCGCGTGGTACGCCGCCGCCGGCATGAGCTGAGATAACTCTTCCGCGAGTGCCTCCGCTTGCTTGCGCGAGGTGGCGTAGACGATCGCCGGACGGTGAGCCCGTTTAGTCAGCAGCTTGCAGATCGCAAATGAGCGCTCCGGAGTTGGGACTTCGACGACCTCAATCGCAAGATTATCGCGGCGAAAGCCGTGAATGAATCGCACCGGATTCTCCATCCCGAGTTGTGCGACGATATCTGCCTGCACCGCCGGCGTCGCTGTAGCCGTCAACGCCAGCACCGGAACACAAGACCCGCTCCGCAACGCGGGTAGATGCTGCCCAATCATCCTGTAGTCAGGCCGGAAATCGTGCCCCCATTGCGAAATGCAATGCGCCTCGTCAATCGCGATCAGCGCAGGTGGTCGCTTTGCAAGCATCTCTGGAAATCCGGGCACACGCAGACGTTCGGGCGCAATGAAAAGAAAGTCCAGCCCACCGCGCAAGTACTCCACGCAGGCCTGTCGCGACACTGCGCGGTCAAGGCCCGAGTGAATGCGCGCAACGCGGAGATTTAACGCTGCGAGCTTCGTAAACTGGTCCTCCATTAGCGCGATGAGGGGGGAGATTACGAGCGCCGTGCCTCCCAGGGCAATGGCTGGCAGTTGATAGCAAAGCGACTTCCCTGCACCTGTCGGCATTACCAGCAGCAGATCGCGTCCTGCCAGGGCGGCGCGGCACACAGCTTCCTGGTTGGCGCGGAACTCACTGAAACCGAAGACCGCGTGTAGCAATTGGTTCAGGTCGTCGGTTTTGGACAGAGTGGTCACGGCTCGGTTCTCTCTTCAACTTTACTGAACCGGCAGCGGCAACGTCTCAGTGTGTGCTTCGCCACGCATAATGAAACTGGGACAGCAAAGACAAAGCTGACCGTGCAGGAGGGCAAATTGCCAGAGAGGACAGCGGACTTATCTCGATCCCGGCAGCCCATTCTGTTGATGAAACCGTGGAAAGGCTCAGTCAAATTCTGCAACACAAGGGCGTCACGATCTTCGCTCTTGTCGATCACAGCGGAGAAGCCGCCAAGGCAGGCATCAGCATGCCCAACACCAAGCTGTTGATCTTCGGAAATCCCAAACAGGAACTCCCTTGATGCTGGCTGCACCCCAGCATCGCCATCGGCCTGCCCCTCGAGATCATGGTCGCCGAGAACAGCGACAATCAGACAGTTATCTCATACAACAGCACGCAGTGCCTTGCGGAACGGCACGGCGCTCCAGACGATCTGATGAAGAGCCCATCTGTCTTTGAATCGCTTGCGGCCGCGACGGCACAATTGTCCTCACCGACTTCCGCACTTCAACATTCCAAGTCATCCTCGGTGCTTTAAGGTAGCATTCGTCTCACCGCCCATCTCAGCCAACAAGGTTCGCGTACTCGTATGCCCCGCCCCTCACAACTTGCCATTACTTTAACGTTCGTATTCGCTTACACCGTGCTCGGTCAGCCCAGCTCAGAGTTCCTGGCGCACTACAAGGGCACACCCTTCCACGACAGGCAAATACAGTGCCGGCCCGCAGAAGATTCCCGGATCTGTGATGTGCGCCTATTACGACCTGGGAGGCGAAGGAATTGCCTACCGCGACACCGACGCGAAAAACAACGGCAGCGGAGCGCTGAATCCGGCCAACGGTTCATATCTCAATGAGTTCCGAATGAAAGAAGGCGTGGATACTTCGTACACCAAGTTCGGGCTTGATCCCAAGATCGACGACAACCCCTACAACAAAGTCGTGCCGCCCTCTGCTCTCCTCTATATCGGCTGGACTGAACCCGGCGAGTGGTTCAACCTCACAGTTGATGTTACAAACACGGCCGACTACATCACAGACCTTCTGTACACCTCGAACCGTGGCGGATCAATCTCGTTCGACGTAAATGGCAAACCCGCAACCGGTCCTCTGAAGATCACCTCGACTTATTACGTCAGCGATCCCGTCTCGTGGCGTCAATGGCACCACTGGAACGTCGCGCACGATCTTGCCCGCATTCACCTGAACAAAGGCCGCAACGTCATCACTGTGCGTACGCTCACCGAAGGGCAGATGAACTACGCCACCCTCACATTCAACCGAGCTCGGGCGAAGAAACCGGCGGCCTACTCCCATTCGCGTCGAAGGTCCGCTTCGGATCGGAAGCGGTAACTAGATTCGGCAGAGCGCCAATGTCTCTGAGGGCATTACGCCCGTGTGACGCAAATCATATGAACCTGTTCCGCGCAATGGGAATATCGGCTATATTTCAGATAAACCGGAGTAGGTTGCAAGCGATCCCTGACTCCCAAGGACGGCTTGCATTGAATCAACCCCTCTCTGAATGTGTGGCCGACTGCGAACTCGCGGCGGCCATCGAAGCCCGCTCTCAACTTCACCACATCTCCCATAAACGACTACTCTTCCGGCAGGGACAGCTTCCAGATCGGCTTTTTCTCCTTCACACTGGCGAAGTCGTGCTCACTTCCAGGCTGCCTGATCGGTCGGTCCTCGGTTTCAGGGCGACACCTGGCTCTCTGATCGGTTTGCCGGCAATTGCCGGAAACCAGTCCTACTCCATGACGGCGACCGTCAGAAAATGTGCAGAGCTATATTCAATCTCGCTTGGGACATTCCGCGAAATCGTCGGCAAGAACCCTCGCCTGGCGTTCCGGGTTCTCGAGATTCTTGAGGCGGAGGTCAAGTCCGCTCGTGTGCAGGTCGCCAATGCGCTCACAACCGTCCGCCTGGCTTCCTTCGCGCCCGAAGCAACAAAGTCCACGCAACTTGAGAGTGCCGGCTGCCAATGAGCACAGAAGTGCCTACCAGAATCTGTTCTATCTCATCACCGCCTGGCAATCAGGCAATACGTTGAAGGATGGATTGCAGGACACTCGTCGGCTCCGGCTGGTTTCCACTTTGCGCGCCGGAAGGCGTCACATGGTTATTCGAAACCATGTGGTGGATGAGCAACGGCAAAGTGATAGCCAATCCGCCTCGAACGACGCCCGGTGACAGACCGGTGCGCTGCGCGATGCTGTCGATAAGCCCCGTGCCTTGTGTCCCATTTTCAATCGCTGTTGGATTGGGCTGTGTGTTGCCCTGCGACCACTGCTCGATGAAGCTCCCCATGCCATTGCGCTGAAACGACTGTATGAGAGAGCCAACTCCACCGCGCGCCTCGAGTTCGTGCATCAATCCGCCTGCCACCTGGGCATGATCAGACGCGCCGGGACCCTTCGCCATCGATGCGACTGTGTTGAGAATGCTCATTCGACTCACCTCGCCTAGCGACGCTGTGAGGTGGGATGCATTAGGAACCAGTACGGGTGGTCCCAATGTGCTTCCAAAACCTCACCCATGGATTCACGAAAGCCCCGCTTTTGCGGGAAAAGGAAAGGCTGGAACGAATCACGCTCCAGCCCTGAGGTGTTGCCTTGTTCCGGCAATCAGTCGCCTGCAACAGGTTCGGCGATGGTGTGGGTTTCCGCAGCCGGCGGTTTCACGCCTTCTTGGATCAGGTCATAGCGATCGAGATTCATAACCTTCGTCCATGACTTTACAAAATCCTTTACGAAGTCCGCTTCAGAATCGCTGCTCGCGTACACCTCGGCGATCGCGCGGAGTTGAGCGTTCGAACCGAAAATGAGATCAATCACAGTTCCGGTCCACTTCGGCGCGCCGCTCTTTCGGTCATGCCCTTCGAGAACGTGCTCCGAGCCAGCCTTCTTTTGCCATTTCGTGCCCATATCGAGCAGGTTGATGAAAAAATCGTTCGTCAACGTCTCAGGCCGCTTGGTAAAGACTCCGTCCTTCGACCCGCCATAGTTCGCACCTAGCACTCGCAGTCCACCGATCAGCACTGTCATCTGCGGTGCGGTAAGCGTCAGCAGTTGCGCCTTGTCCAGGAACAGATTCGCCGCGTATTTCTCCATCCCCTTGCCGACATAGTTCCGGAAGCCATCTGCCTTTGGCTCCAGGACTCCGAAAGACTCCACATCAGTCTGCTCCTGCGTTGCATCTGTGCGCCCCGGTGAGAACGGAACCCTGACATCGTGTCCGGCTTTCTTTGCAGCCGCTTCCACCGCAGCATTACCGGCAAGAACGATCAGATCGGCAAGCGAAATCTTCTTCCCACCCGACTTCCCGTTGCCACTCCCTTGGGCTGAATTGAACTCCCTCTGAATGCCTTCGAGCTTCGAAAGCACTTTCGCGAGTTCTGCTGGCTGGTTCACTTCCCAGTTCTTTTGGGGTTCCAGGCGGATGCGCGCACCGTTCGCGCCGCCGCGCTTGTCGCTTCCCCGAAAAGTGACGGCTGAGGCCCATGCTGTTGTGACAAGTTGCGAAATCGAGAGACCAGATGCGAGCACCTTCGCCTTCAATGTCTCGACTTCCTTATCGTTGACCAGTTCGTGATCGACTGACGGAACAGGATCCTGCCAGATCAGCTGCTCCTTCGGAACCAGCGGCCCTAGATACCGGGTGATCGGCCCCATATCGCGATGCGTAAGCTTGAACCACGCACGCGCAAAAGCATCAGCCAACTCGTCGGGGTGATCGAGGAAGTGTCGCGAGATCTTCTCGTATGCTGGATCGACGCGCAGCGCCAAGTCCGAAGTCAGCATGGTCGGATGGTGCCGCTTCTTTGGATCGTGCGCATCGGGAACGGTGTCCTTGCCGGCGTCCCCTTTCGGCTTCCATTGGTTCGCGCCGGCGGGGCTCTTGTACAGTTCCCACTCGTACTTGAACAGCGTCTCGAAGAAGCTGTTGTCCCACTTCGTCGGCGTCGGAGTCCAGATGCCTTCCAGTCCGCTCGTGATCGCGTGCGCGCCTACGCCCGTCTCGAAGCTGTTCTTCCAGCCGAGTCCCATGTCTTCGAGCAGCGCTCCCTCTGGCTCAGGACCCACATAGCTCGCACTCGCCGCGCCGTGCGTCTTGCCGAAAGTATGACCACCCGCGATGAGGGCTACCGTCTCATAGTCATTCATCGCCATGCGCCCGAACGTCTCGCGAATATCCCGCGCTGACTTCGCCGGATCAGGATTGCCATTGGGACCCTCAGGATTCACGTAGATCAATCCCATCTGAACCGCCGCCAGCGGATTCGCCAGTTCGCGGTCGCCTTTGTACCGCTCATCGCCAAGCCAGGTAGTCTCAGGACCCCAGTCGATGTCGAGTTCCGGCTCCCATACGTCCGCGCGTCCGCCGCCAAAGCCGAACGTCTTGAAACCCATCGACTCAAGCGCTACGTTGCCGGCCAGAATCATAAGATCGCCCCATGAGAGCTTTCGTCCGTACTTCTGCTTGATCGGCCAAAGCAGCCGCCGCGCCTTGTCCAGGTTTCCGTTATCAGGCCAACTGTTCAGCGGGGCAAACCGCTGTGCGCCCTTTCCGGCTCCGCCGCGGCCATCGTAAATGCGATATGTACCGGCCGAGTGCCACGCCATGCGGATAAAAAGTGGACCATAGTGACCGAAGTCCGCCGGCCACCAATCCTGCGAATCGGTCATGAGCGTCGTCAGGTCTTTAACCACAGCGTCCAGGTCGAGCGTTTTGAACTCCTGCGCGTAATCGAACTCCGCCGCCATCGGATTTGAGAGGGAGGATTGCTGATGAAGGATTGCAATATTCAGCGAATTGGGCCACCAGTTGCGGTTGCTGTCTCCGCCGGCCGCTGTATGTTTGAGCATGTCGCCCGAAAACGGGCATTTGGATTCGTCGGACATCTGTTCTCCTTGAATTCTGGTTGGTAGGGAGAGGATTCCGGGGGACTTCCCGGCAGATACATTTTGCGTTCAGCGTCAAAGGTAGTGGGTCCGGCTTCGATAAAGCAAATCGATTGTTTCTACAATGATGATTGCTACAGTCTATGATTGAATCAGGAGCGCTTTGCTCGGTTACTCCGGCGCTCACTGCAGAATCACGCAACCCTGAATCGCAATCTGCCTTATGAATCTCCAGGAATTGCGCTATCTCGTCGCCATTTCAGAGCAGCGCCACTTCGGCCGCGCTGCCGAATCGTGCCATGTAAGTCAGCCCACGCTCAGCAGCCAGATCAAAAAACTCGAAGATGAACTCGGGGTGACCTTGCTGGAACGCACCAACAAACGCGTGGCCCTCACCCCGGCCGGAAGCCAGATTTTGCAGCATGCCCGACGAGCCCTTGCCGAGGCTGCGCAAATCGAAGCTGTTGCGCGCGCCGCACGCGATCCGATGATAGGTCCGCTCAAACTTGGTGCGATACCGACGCTGGCCCCGTATCTTCTGCCCCTGATTCTCAAACCTCTGAAGCAAAGCTATCCCGGCCTCACCATCGAGTTATGGGAAGACCAGACCCGGGTTCTAGTTGACAGTCTCCGCAATCACAAACTTGATGCCGCTTTGATCGCGACTGAAACCGACGCCCCAGAAATTACCGAAATCGTCCTCTTCGACGAACCTCTTTTTGCAGCCCTGCCGAAAAACCACCGCCTCGCAGCCGCCAGGAAGGTAGATGAGCAAGCCCTCAAAGATGAGTTGCTCGTCCTCGCTGATGGCCACTGCCTTGCCACTCACGCACTTGCCGCCTGCGGCACAAAACACGGACATAGCCATGTCCGAGGCGGAATGCAGGGTGCAATGCAGGCTGCTACCCTCGAGACCCTCGTAAATCTGGTCGCAGCCGGATATGGCTCAACTCTGATTCCCGCACTTGCCGCCGATTCTCTAAAGAAGCGCGGCATAGTCCTCGTGCCCCTCGCAGGGCGCTCCCGGAGGACAATCCGGCTGGCGAGCCGTCCCGGATTTCCAAGAGCACAAGCGCTACGCGCCATCGAGAAGGTGATCCTCGGAGCGGTCAGATTCTCCTGACCGTCGTGTCGACAAGCCTCCCAAATGCCGGCTGCAACCCAGCCTTCCCGTACAAAGCTCCTGTGAACAGTTGACGCTTTAGACAAATTCGTTGAGGAATCTGTCGCAAATGGGTTGCATTCTCGACTGTGGAAAACTGAGCATAAACTGAAGAAAACTACCCCAATTTCCGAACAAAGCCTAAAATAAACGAAAAAGGTGGATTCGGGACCCCCTTATCCACAAAAGAACCCCCTGGTGACATTGACCCTTACTTTTAGGGTCCATACAGTCTGTAATCGAAGAGGGACTTTCCCCTTCAAGGCGTGAAGTCGGCGCCGGTCCACCATCCTCCGCAGGTGATGCCTGCCGGAACTATGGTTCCCAGCCGACTTCGGTGATCCCGTTCGTATTCTGCTGATCCGGAGAGAGCATGCTGAAACTCAAAAAGATCCACATCCTCGGCTTTAAAAGCTTCTGCGACCGTACCGAACTCACGGTACCGGGGACAGGTATCGCCGTCGTGGTCGGGCCGAACGGGTGCGGAAAGTCCAACATCCTCGACGGGGTCAGTTGGGTGTTGGGTGAGCAGAGCGCCAAAAGCCTCCGCGGCGGCAGCATGCAGGATGTCATCTTTGCCGGAACTCGCGAACGCAAACCCCTCGGCATGGCCGAAGTCACCATAACCATGGTCGACCCCGAGGCCTATGACGGTCCGGTCCCCATCGAACCCGAAGTGACCGTCGATCACGACGGCCCCGCCGACTGGGACGAGGAAGAACTGCGCCGCCAGAAGGCCGTCGAAGCCGAAGAGATCATCGCCGCTGAACAGCCGGGCCTTGTTGAAGACGACGAAACCGCCGAAGCTGCGCAGACTCCTGAATTGAACGCCGAAGCCGCTGCCCACGGGCCTCAACCGGTGGTCCTTAAAATCCGCCGCCGCAAATTCAACCGCACTCCGCAGAAGGGCGAGATCGTCATCACCCGCCGCCTTTTCCGCACAGGTGAAAGCGAATACCTGCTCAACGGCAAGCTCTGCCGCCTGCGCGACATTCAGGACATCTTCATGGGCACCGGTCTCGGCCCTGAGAGCTACGCCATCATCGGACAGGAGCGCATTGGACAGCTGCTCAGCTCCAAGCCCCACGATCGCCGCGCCATCATCGAAGAAGCCGCTGGCATCACCCGATTCAAGACAAAGAAGCGTCTCGCCGAACTCCGCCTCGAAAGCTCCAGGCAGAACCTCGCGCGCGTCGACGACATCTTCGAAGAAGTCACCCGCCAGATGAACAGCCTCAAGCGTCAGGCCGCAAAGGCAGAGCGCTTCGCCCAGGTTCGCGATGATCTGCGGGGACGCCTTCGCATTGTGCTCGCCAGCCGCATGGCTTTGATGGATGCGGAACAATCGCGTCTCGAACACGAGATCGCCGAGTTCGCCGAAAAGATCACCGCCGGCGCCCTTGAGATCGAAACGGCCGAAGCGAGCCAGCACGCGCTGACCGAGCGTGGTTATGAACTCGACCGTGAAGGCCAAGATGCGCAGAACCGCGCCAACTCCTCCGCCGTTGAACTCGAGCGCGCCGCCGCCCGCCAGCGCAGTAACGCCGAGCGAGTAAGCGAACTGGAAGCCCGCATTGCGGCGGCCGCCGGCGAACTCGAGACAACTAGAACGCAGTTAGGCACCATCGCCGAAGAGCGCCAGCAGCAGAAAGCGTTTCTTGAAACCGCGGCCGGCGAAGCCCACGCGTTCCATGAGAAAGTCCAGGCTCGCCAGCACGAAGCTCGCACTGCAGCTGAAGAAGTCTTCAACTCCGAGCGCCAGCTCGAGAGCCATCGCCGCCACGCGATGCACCTGCTCACGCTCGCCGGCAACGCCCGCAACAGCACGGCACAAGCGGAAGAAAGCCTTGCCGCTCTCGAACGCGAAGCCGAGCGGCTCAACGCTGAGATGAGCCAGGCCCGCAACGAGCAGGAAAGCCTCGGAGTGCAAAGTGGCCAGGCGCGTCTCAAATTCGATTCCGCCGCAGAAGCATTGAGAAACCTCGAGAGTGAAATCGCCGAGCTCCGCGAAACCCTGCAGGCTCGCCGCTCCGAAGAAGCCTCGGTCCGCGCGCAGGCAAATAAACTGCGCAGCGACCACGCCGGAGTTGCCGGTCGTCGCGACTCTCTACAGTCGCTTATCCGCGATCACAGCTACTCCACCGAAACGGTTCGCAAACTCCTCAGGCCGGGTGCGCTGCAGAACGGCTCTACCCCCGTAGGTACGCTAGCGGACTTTATCGAAGTCGCCGGCGAGCACGAAGGCGTAGTCGACGAGTTCCTCCGGGACGAACTCAACTACGTCGTCGTCAAAAGCTGGCACGCTGCGGAAGAAGGCGTTCGCGTACTCAAGACCAGCGTCGATGGCCGCGCCACCTTCCTCATTCACCCTGAGGGCAGTCACAGTCACGGAGGCAATGGCGACGCCGAAAAGATCAATGCCCCTGGCGTCACTCCTCTGCGCGAACAGGTCCGTCTCCTCAACGGCTTCGGCCACACACTCGAAACGATCCTTCCCAAGTTGCGCGACGGCTACCTCGTCGAAACATCCGAACTCGCGCAGAGCATGGCGAATGATCACGCGCACGCCTACTTCCTCACGCCCGAGGGCGAGTGCTTCCACAACGCCACCGTCACCGGCGGCAAGCCCGCCAGTCAGGGCCCGCTCGTCCTCAAACGCGAACTCCGCGAAACAGAAATGCGCCTCACTGCCATCGAGCGCGACCTTGGCCAGGCCGAATTTGGGGCCGCAGCACTCACCAGGCAGATCGAAGAATTGACCGCTCGCCTGGAAGCACGCAGTGAAGAACGGCGTCATGCCGAGCGCGAAGCCGCTGATCAGGGCGCAGCACTCAAGCAGATGGAGAGTGAGGGCCAGCGCATCGAGCGCCGTCTCCAGGAATGGATGACACAAGCTGAACGCAACAAGGAAGCTCGTCAAGCCAAGCACTCTGTCATCGAGCAGAAGCGCGAAGAAGCCGTTCGTCTCGAAGCGGAGCATGCCGCTGCTGAGGTCGGTCTCGAAGAACAGCAGAACCAGCTCTCCACGATGCGGCAGAACCGAGAGACCCTTCAACAGGACGCGGCCCGCCTCACCGCCGAGCTAGCCGGCCTCGAAGAGCGTCGTCGCGGTGCCGAGGCTGCCTTCCAGCGCATCGATCGTCTGCACGCTGATCTCGAGCGCCGAGTCATGGCCATTGAGCAGCAGCGCGCATCCGCCGAGTCCGAACGAGAGCAGCGTATCAGCGAAACCGCCGCCCTCGCACAGCGCGAGCAGGAGTTCGCTGCGCTGAAGGCAGAAGCCCTCGCCCAGGCTGAAGCAATCGCAACGCAGGCCCACGAGGTTCGCCACCAGCTTGCCGAAATGGAAACGCAGCTCAAAGCAGCCCGCGCTGCGCTCGATCAACTACGCGAGGACCGCGGCGCTCGCGCCAGCCAGGCCGCCAAACTCAAGTCTGACCTTGAGCACCTTGAAGCAGGCTGCCTCACCGAAGTCAACCAGGAAGCCGCCGAACTTCGCGCGGATCGAGAAATCGTACGAATCGTCGACGAACCGCTCGCCGTCGAAGAAGACACCTGCCGCACCCTCAAACAAAAACTCGAGCAAATGGGCCCCGTGAACATGATGGCTCTCGACGAGTACAAGGAGACGGCGGAGCGCCACTCCTTCCTCGAAGCCCAGCGCAAGGACCTGATGGAGTCCATCGAGAATACTCAGCAAACCATCAAGGAAATCGATCAGATCTCGCGCGAGAAGTTCGACGAGGCCTTTGCCCGCATCAACGAGAACTTCGGCCACGTCTTCACCAAGCTTTTCCATGGCGGCCAGGCTTTCCTCCGCCTCACTGACGCGGAGAACCAGGCCGAGAGCGGCCTCGAGATAGTTGCCTCCCCTCCGGGCAAAAAGCTGCAAAACGTGTTACTGCTCTCGGGCGGCGAGAAAGCTCTCACTGCCATCTCGCTGCTCGTCGGCATTTTCCAGTTCCAGCCGAGCCCCTTCTGCGTGCTTGACGAAGTGGATGCCGCGCTCGACGAGACCAACGTCGGCCGTCTTGCTGACCTGCTCCGCACACTCAGCAAGGAGACGCAATTCCTGCTCGTTACCCACTCCAAGCGCATGATGCACGCCGCAGACATGATTTACGGCGTCACCATGCAGGAGCCGGGCGTCTCCAAAGTTGTCAGCGTCAAGTTAGCTCACGAGCAGCTACCGCAAAGAGCAACCGCTTAGGCCTCCCCGTCTGGGAGCATAGTGCACGCTAAGGTAATACGACCAGATCACAATCGCCCAGACTCCCTGCCAGAACGTCAGCCGGAGAAAGCCTATCGTAAACAGCCAGGCGGCCAGCCAGAGGCCGCCTGCGAATGAGTGCTGAACCACCTGAATCTTCTGCGGCTTTTCGCATTCCTTCTTTGAATCCACAAATCCCCCGACAAACGTTAGGCGGCCTCCGCCGAGTGCCCTGAGGCGAAACCCATCATCGTCGGCTGTACCAGCCTCTTGTAGTCGGTCCACGACATCCGAATCAGTTCCCGATGGGTTCCGGCGTTGAAAGCAATTACCGCATCCTTCTCCAGCGTCACTTCGGCATACACAGGAACTCCGAAGAGATTACCGAATGGCGGCATTGCGCCGGTTTCGCATCCCGCAAAACGGCCTTGAAAATCCTTCTCTGCTGCCAACTCCACGGTCTTTGCCTTTGCCCGCTTTCTCAGCAACATCAGATCGACGTTATACTTTGCAGGTAAAACCGCCATTACAAGCTTGCCGTCCAGCAGTACGATTACCGTCTTCGCCAATTCCTGTCCGGAAATATGCGCCAGCCCGGCGATGCCCTGCGCTGTGTATGCCGGAGAGTGATAGAGGATGACGTACCGGACTTCGTTCTCATCGAGATAATCCAACAGACCTTTGAGTGCCATCTCATACCTCCTGTTGTTAACCCACCTTCTCCGCCACGTACCTGGAGATCACCTAACGCTTGTAGCCAGACTTGCGAAGCGGTTCATGGCGCCACGCGACACCTGCCTCGTCTTCCACTCCTTTCGGCGAGCTTCCATCGATAACTCCCAGAACACCCCTGCCCTGCTCAGTTTGTGCCAGCACCACCCCCACAGGATTCGCGGTTGCGCAGAATACTGTGCACACCTCTGGCACGTTGCGAATCGCATGAAGCGCGTTGATGGGATAAGCATTCTGAATCAGCAGAACAAAGATGTGCCCTGCACCAATCAACTGCGCATTGTGGACGGCGGCGTGGCGCAGTTCGTCATCGTTCCCTTCACTGCGGATCAGGCATTCACCCGAGCTCTCGTTGAAAGCAAGCCCGAATCGGGCCTGCGGGGTGTGCACCATCGCCTCATAGAGGTCTTCGACGGTCTTGATGAAGTGCGACTGGCCGATAATAATGTTCGTTTCGTCCGGAATCTTCATGCCAACTTCCAGCAGTTCGATCATTCCCTCTCCTTCGAACCGATACGCGTCTTACCGGTTCCACAGCTCCGGATCGCAGACGGGATCATGTTGATCAGGAGCCACCATTCCACGGCACACACAGTTTGGGCTTAAGAAATCAGGCCTCAGTGATTCCGATCACTGGAGGATGTGTCGATGTCGAAGAGGAAGTGCGAGAGAAGGGCCGGGAAGAACGCCGGCCCGATGTGTCTACAGCGGACAAAACAAAACAGAGCAGATGTGACTGTCAGACCCTCACTGGCCGGGCAAGGCTTTAAGAGCAGCGTCCGCCACCAGGTTGTGACCGCTCGTCGTAGGGTGAAGATCGTCCCAGAAGAGATACGTGTCCGGATTCACCGCGAAATTGTTTTGAGCCGGCGCGTTGACATTGTCCAGCGACACCGCAGCGGGGTTCGCAACAATCTGATTGAACAACGAATAGACATTCACGGGATAGATCGCAACCCGACGCCACCTGTAGAAGTCGTTCAACACAGCGACGCCGGTTCCAAGCCACGAGTTGTAAAGTGCTGCCGCGGCGTTCGCCGCCTGCGAAACCGCGGGCGACCCGTTCAAACGCGGTGTCAGGCCCAGGGCGGCAGATTCAAAACAAGGATCTGCGTCGCCCCCGCCGCGATAAGACGCTGAATATCCAGCGTCTCCTGAATCGCCGCGTTGATCACCTGCGTCGGAGATGTCGCGTTCAACACGTCATTGGCCCCGCCCCACACGACAAACAGGGTTTTGCTGTTGATCCTCGGATGCGTCGCCAGGTAATCCGAGATTTGCCGTCCCATGTTCTCGACATCAACCGAAATCTGCCCACCGGCGAGTTGGAGAGTGCTTGTGCCCCCGCCGGTGAGAGCAAATCCAGGAATAATTAGTTCCGCCATCGAGGGAGTTGGTAACCGCCGGATGGGATGGTATCGAAGCAGACAGTTGTTCGACCCAGACGCCAAAATAGCTCTGAGCAGCGGGTATGGTGTCATATCCATCAGTGAATCGCCCCAGCGTATAGTTCCCGCCCACCGGGCTCGGGATCGTAATCCCATATTTGGCCACCGTAAGATGCGCCACATTTCCGGTATCGGAAAGCGAATCTCCAAAGATGACGATCCGTGTGTAGTCTCGAACCTGCGCCCGTGCGGTTGTGGTGGCAAGAGCGAGAACCGACAGAATGATAAGAACGCGAGAAGGATAGCGAGACGAGCGGGGATTCGACATCGATTGACCTCCGGAATTTTCGAACGGGCCGAGCGGACTTACTGTGGAAGCAATCGGAATACTACCCTTACTTTGTTCCGATTAGAAGAGAAAACTTCGTTACAGGCACAAGCCCGCGCTACTCAACAAACGAAGCCACCGTGGGTCCGCAACCTTCATTCCGGGTTGTGACGCGAGATGCGGGCAAGCAAAAATTCGCCCCCGAAGGAAATCGTCGCTCCGGAGGCGCTTGCATTGAATAATCACAAGATTAAGACGGGGACCAGTAGCCGGCACTGGAGGTCGGTAGTACGCGGCTACTGGCGATCCCTATAGAACGAAGCGAGCCGCGGCTTCCCCTTTCCACTGCTGCCTCGTGCCACCCGGCTCAAAGGCGCCTTCTGACGGGCTCCCGAACCTTGATGACAATTGGAGTTTCGCGCAACTCTGCTTCTCACTCCGTGACGGTCGTCACAGAGCATTGTGGGAATCTCGCACGAAACATCCGCCTCCTTTTCGTGTCAGTCAATCCCTTGTATCTACTGAGTTTGACAAAGCTCCCTGCGGGCTCGAAAATCGGAAGTTCACAGCGCGACGATACCAGTACCTGCAGACGCGCCAGACCAGTCTCATCACCAAGTTTCAGCCGAGGTAAGGGCTTCCATGACAACTCTCCTTAAGACAGACCTGGGCGCCACGCCCCTGATCGGTCGCGGCAAGGTCCGCGACCTCTACGCAGTCGGCGATGCACTCCTGATGGTCGCGACCGACCGCATTTCTGCCTTCGACCACGTCCTCGGCACCGGCATCCCGGGCAAAGGCAAAATCCTTACTCAGATCTCTCTCTTTTGGTTCGATTTGCTCCGCGATATCGTTCCCAACCATCTCATCGCTACCAACGTAAAAGATTTTCCTGAGCCGCTGCACAGATACGGTGACCAGCTTGAGGGCCGCTCCATGCTGGTCGAGCGAGCGCAGATGTTTCCAGTCGAGTGCGTCGCGCGCGGCTACATCGCCGGTTCCGGCTGGAAGGAATATAAGACAAACGGAACCGTCTGCGGCATCCAGTTGCCTCCAGGCCTGCAGGACGGTTCGCGCCTGCCCCAGCCGCTGTTCACACCCTCAACGAAAAGCCAGGACGGTACTCACGACGAAAATATCTCCTTTGCAGCGGTCGAAAAAACGGTCGGTGCTTACACGGCCAAAACACTTCACGATCTCACCCTTGCCATCTATAGCAAGGCTGCCCGGCACGCAGAATCGCGCGGCCTCATCCTTGCCGACACTAAGTTCGAATTCGGACAAGTCGGCAACACCATCGTCCTCGCCGATGAAGTGCTCACCCCCGACTCGTCCCGCTTCTGGGAAGCCTCCCAATGGAAACCGGGTGGAGCGCAGCCAAGCTTCGACAAGCAATTCGTCCGCGACTACCTCGAGAGTATTCATTGGAACAAGCAGGCCCCTGCTCCCAGCCTTCCGGATGACGTGGTCCGTCGTACACTCGATAAATACCTCGAAGCATTTCGGCGATTGACGGGTCGCGATCTGGACGTGACGAAGTGATCCTTGCACGCCATGACTCTATTTAGCCGAATTAAGGACACGAACTCATGAACGTTGGCGGCCTCACGCTGGTTGACTGGATCATCGTCGTCATCCTCGCCGGCTCGGTGCTGGCCGGCTTGGCTCGCGGATTCTTCCGATCAGTGTTTTCACTTGCAGGACTCATTGCCGGCGTGGCGATCGCCTCTTGGAACTACTGGCGATTAGCCGCCATTCTGAGACGGTTCATTCACACCGTTGAGATCGCAGACGCCGGGGCGTTCTTGATCATCGCTGGTCTTGTAATGATCGTTGCAGCCCTCCTTGGATCGCTGCTCGCTAAAGTTTTCGAAAAGGTTGGTCTCGGATGTCTCGATCGAATTGCGGGTGCCCTCTTCGGGCTGGTTGAAGGCCTGGTCTTCGTTGCACTCTGCATTCTGGTTACGGTCGCGTTCTTCCCCCAAACAGCATGGTTGACGGAAGCCCGCCTGCCGCGATATTTCTTCGGTGCGCTTCATGTGAGCATTCAAGTGACGCCGTCTCGCTTAGGGGAACGTGTGCGCAAGGAATTGAACACGCTCGAAACAAAATCACAGCAGTGGATCAATGAGGAAAAAGACAAATAATTTTTCGCAGGCTGAAGCCTGCCCGTTGTGGCAATCTAGTAGAGCACGAGGGTGACGTGAGAAGAGACCTGGACAGCCTGGTTACACAGATGCACTCCACCGGCATCCGTTATGAGGACGCCGTAAAAGAGTTCAAAAGACAGTATCTGCGCGAAGTGCTGACAGCCAACAAAGGAAACCAGTGTAAGGCTGCAGAAGAACTGGGTGTTCATCGGAACACTCTGAGCCGTACCATGGCCGAACTCGGCATCAGCCTCGCAGAAATTCGTGCCGGGCTCAAGCGTCCTCCACGCTCCGAACGTCCCGTATTTGGAGTCATACGCCAAGGCAGCCGCCAAGGCTGATCGCTTCCGGGCAAACGCCCTTCGATGCGCAGGTTACGTTTGTTCAGGGTCGCCTTGTCCCGTGCCGAACGCCCCGGATTGCATTAATCTGGTGTTGCGGGCGTAGTTCTCCGCAGCGAAATGCAGACCATACAGCCGAAAAGCGAAGAGCGTGCAGCAATTGAAAAGGGCTTTGCCTGGGACCGGCAGGCCGCTTATCTTTTCGACATCGACGGCACGCTCCTGCGGAGCCGCGACCGTGTTCATGTCGACAGCTTCACCGCGACGCTTCAAAGGGTCATGGGACCACACGTCACTCTCGAGGGCGTAACGCTTGCCGGGAATACCGATACCTCCATTCTCCGGGAGGCCTGTGTGCAAGCAGGCATTGCCCCGGAGGTGCTTGAGCCCCAACTAACCGCCATCGCTGAAGCAATCTGCCACAACGTAGCCGGACGCAAACATGAGATGCACCCCATGCTGATGCCCGGCGTGGAAGACACATTACAACACCTGGCAGATAAGGGTGCGATTCTGGGGCTCGCGACCGGCAACTTGGAAATGATTGGCTGGATCAAAATGGAGCGTGCCGGCCTGCGCGAATGGTTCCGCTTCGGCGGTTTCAGCGATCAGTTTCCCCTCCGTTCAGAGTTGATTGGAGATGCAGCTCGCAAGGCACGCGAATTAGCCGGCCCTGACGCCACCGTTTGCGTAGTGGGCGATACGCCGCGCGATATCGAAGCCGCACATGCGAACAGTTTGCCGGTGATTGCCGTCGCAACAGGGCAATTCTCCTTCGATGAGCTCATGGCGCACAAGCCTGAGGTGTGTACAACGACATTGGCAAACTTACTGCAGACCACACGGGAGCAGTCTTGAAGCCGGCACACTCACAGCTCCTGGTTGGCACCGCTGCAGTGCTCTTCGCTGCAATGGCAGCGGCGCAGCAGCAAGCGCCCGCCCCAGCTTCAAATTCGATACCAGCATCACCCGCGAATCCTCAGGCGGGCCAGAAGATCGAGTCTACCGCTCACCCAGTCACGAACAAGGAGCGCAGGCGCGCGACCAAGCTCTACCTCGAAGCCACAAAGCTCTTTCAGAAGCAGCAATACGAAGCTGCGATGAAAGACTATGAAGAAGCCGCGCGGATCGATCCAGAAAATCCCAACTACAGTGCAGCCACTGAAGTCGTTCGCAGCCACGCAGTCACTGAGCTGATTCAGACAGCAACGAAAGCGAGAATCAAGGGCGACGCAACGGCCGAGCGCGCCGCGCTCCAGCGTGCCGCCGAACTCGATCCTCGGAACCTTCAGGTGGCCGAGCACCTTCGAGAAATGGCCGATGAAACAGCCGCCTCGCAATCGAAATCACTCTATGCACAGGCAGCCGACTCGCTCGCTCCCGCTCCAACGCTCGAACCGCTCTCCGGGACAAAGAGTTTTCATCTGCGGACAGATCGCCGCCAGGCGATTCAGAACGTGTTTCATTCTTTCGGAATCGAAGCCTCAATCGACAGCAGCGTAACCGGTCCGCCGGTCCGTTTTGAGATGGATGACGCCACCTTCGCGCAGGCGATGCAGGCCATCAACATGGTGACGGACACCTTCACTGTCCCGCTCGATGCCCATCGTGCAATCGTTGCCAGAGACACCCGCGAAAACAGAACTCAGTTCATGCGACAGGAGTTTGAGACCGTCTACCTTGGCGGCATGTCGCAGGCCGAAATGACCGACATCGGCAACATGGCAAAAGCGGTCTTTCAGGCCCAGCAGGTCGCCGTCCAGCTGAGTTCCGGAACGCTCACGATTCGCTCTACAAGCGACAAGCTGAATGCCTTCAACGAGACATTAAAACAGCTCCTCGACGGTCACAGCCAGGTGCTGCTCGACGTGAAGCTGCTCCAGGTCATTCACAACAACCTGAGAAACACGGGCATCACACCGCCGCAGCAGATCACTGCCTTTAATGTCTATACCGCAGAACAGGCAATCCTCAACCAAAACCAGGAACTCGTCCAGGAGATCATCTCTTCCGGATTGGCTGCGCCCGGCGATACGCTCACAATCCTCGGAATCCTCCTGGCGTCAGGACAGGTTTCGAGCTCGATTTTCCAGAACGGAATTGCCCTGTTTGGAGGCGGACTCACTCTGACCGGCCTCTCGCCCGGCCCCGCAAAGGTCAACTTGAATCTGAACTCGTCCGAGTCGCGCGAACTCGATCAGATTCAGATACATCTCGGAGACGGTGAGGAGGGGACCATCAAGAGCGGCTCACGGTACCCGATCGAAACCTCCCAGTACTCTGATCTCGGGACCTCCGGAATCAACATCCCGGGTTTGACGACTCCCGGCGCTTCCGGAAACCTCAGTTCCCTTCTCTCACAACTGAATTCGAGTTCGCAGACAATCCCGCAGATCGAATATCAAGATCTGGGCCTTACCTTCAAAGCCACTCCGCGCGTCATTCGCAGCGGCGAAGTCGCGCTAACCATGGATCTCAAGATCACGGCTCTCGGCGGCTCTTCCATCAACGGTGTCCCTATCCTGAACAACCGCAGCTATTCCGGCGTCGCAACTGTGAAGAATGACGCTGCCGTAGTCTTGGTCAGCCAGGTCGATAAGGAAGAGAGCCGGGCCCTGAGCGGTCTGCCTGGCGTGACGGAAATACCGGGGCTGAACGCCATCACAAACCGAGACGTGATCAAGAACTACGCAAGCCTGCTCATCATCATCTCTCCTCATGTCATCCGTGGAACGCAGGCCGCCGGCCACACGCCCATGGTGCGCATCGAGCGCGGTAGATCAGCAATGTAGGAGCGCGGAAACATAAAGCCCCGGAAATGAATCCCCGGGGCCTTCTCATACCACTCTCGAAAAACTACTTCGCGATCCCATCCTGCTTTGCCTGATACTCGATAATCTGCTTCAACGTGTCGTACGGAGCATTCGCCGGCACCTGTCTGCCGTTGATCGCCAGCGTCGGAACTGAGGAGATGTCTAGTTCCTTCGCAAGTTGTACCGAAGCATCCACCGCCGCCTTCGTCTCCGGGGTATTGGCGCAAGCTGCGACCTTTTGAGGATCCAGCCCGGCCTTGGTCACCGAACTATTGAGCGTCAATGTGGCTCCATCAGCGGTTGCTAGACCCTCCTGTCCTTCAAACACAGCAGCGGCGAAAGTAAAGAATGCTGTGTTGCCGCCCATCTTCGCTACGCAGACCCCATATTCCGCCGCAATCACTGATTCCGGGTGAATGCTGGCAATCGGATCGGGCTGAAAGACGATGCGAGCGTTCGGGAAATCTGTTACAAGCTTGTCCATGTTGGCCTGTGCCGCCTTGCAATGCGGGCATTGAAAGTCCGCGAACTCGACCAGCTCCAGATCCTTCCCCGCCGCCCCTCGATACGGTCCGTTGGCACGCTGCTGCAGAATCGTCCGATGCTCCTCAAACGGATGCTCGCCAAAAGGAATAATGCGATCCCCAACCATGATGTGCTTCATATCCGGCGCAGTCAGAAATGCAAACCGGTACGGCTGTTGCTTGCCAGTCTTGTCGCCGACAAAAACGACAACGCGGTTGATTCCCGGAAGCTGCGTCTTCTGGATCGCCTGAACCTGAAACATACTGTTCGGGTCAAAACCGAGGTTCGCCTGCATGAAGGCATTCACTGTCTCTTTGCTCGGAGTATCCGCCGTGAAATCGGCCGGATCTGGCTTCGGAAACGCCGGGGGAGCCGCTGCAGGCGCGGAAGGGGCGGGTGCGGCTGCCGGGCTGGCTGGGGTCTGATCCTGTGCTGCTGAGTGGTGCGCTGCTGAAAACAAAACGGCCAGCGCGATCGCGGCGGCCAGTCGAGCGGAAGTACGAATCAAGCGTTTCTCCTTCAGTGACGGGAAATCTCCCCAGACATTAGCTTATACCTGCACCTTCACAGCAATCGGGAACCGGCGCCCCATCCCGAACGACTTGGAAGTCACCTTCAACACCGGTGCTGCCTGCTGTCGCTTGTACTCGGAACGCTCCACGAGCCGAACCACGTGTTGCACAAGCTCCAGCGGAGAACCGCTTGTCTCAGCAATGTGCTCGGGCGTCTCATAACGCTCCACATAGGCTTCTAATATCGGATCCAGTGTTTCGTACGGCGGCAGAGAGTCAGTATCCTTCTGTCCCGGTCGCAGCTCTGCAGACGGCGCCTTCTCGAGAATCGCGCGGGGTATGATCTCCCGCTCCCGATTGAGCCAGCTGCAAATAGCGTATACACGCGTCTTCACAAGGTCGCCGATCACCGCGAGCGCGCCGACCATGTCGCCGTACAGCGTGCAATAACCAACCGCCATCTCAGATTTGTTTCCCGTTGTCAGCACTAGCGAACCAAACTTGTTCGACACTGCCATCATCAGGTTGCCCCGGATGCGCGCCTGCAGATTCTCCTCCGCCAGTCCCGCCTTGGTGCCTTTAAAAAGCGGCTTCAGCGCTTTCGTGTAATCCCCAAAAAGACCGCTGATGCCGATCGTCTCAAACTGAATACCTAAGTTCGCCGCCAGTGCGCGGCTGTCATCCACCGAACCTTGCGAAGAGTAAGGACTGGGCATGCCGATCGCGAGAACGTTCTCCTTGCCAAGCGCCTCTGCGGCGATTGCAACTACGAGCGCGGAATCGATACCACCGCTCAGAGCCACCGCCACTTTGCTGAATCCGCACTTGCGTACGTAGTCGCGTGTTCCCAGCACAAGTGCCCGATACGCCGCCTCCCTGTCATCGTCCGCTGGCTCAGGAACAGCCGGCGAGCAGAACGGATCGAAGACTACCAGATCCTCTTCAAAAGACTTGGCCTGCGCGACCAGATCGCCGTGCGCATTGATGCACATCGACGAACCATCGAAGACCAAGCTGTCGTTCCCGCCTACCTGGTTGCACATGATCACCGGAATTCCATCGCGATTCGAGATCGATGCCAGCATCTCGCGCCGCAACCTGCGTTTCGAGTGCCAGAAGGGCGACGCCGAAAGATTGATGTGGATCGCAGGATTCTGCCGCATCATCTCCTCGAGCGGATCGAAGGAGTAGAGTCGACGCGGCCAGAAGTTTTTGTCGTTCCAGGCGTCCTCACAAATTGAAATCGCGATACGCAGATTATCCAGTTCCACTACCTGCTGCCGGGTCGATGGTAGGAAATACCGTTGTTCGTCGAATACGTCGTAGAAGGGCAGCAGACGCTTGTGCTGCTCCAGCAGAACGTGCCCGCTGTCGAGCAGCACGGCTGCATTTACCGCGGGCTTTCCCGCCTCGGGCGGAGCCGGAAGAGCGACCCCTACCACGATTGCAGTCGTCAGTTTGCGCGTAGCGTCAGCCAATTCATCAATCGCCTCACGGCATCGGGCGAGAAAGCTCGGCTTTTCGAGAAAATCAGCTGGTGGATATCCGCAGACTGACAATTCCGGGAAGATCGCGAGACGTGCTCCCTGCTCGGCCGCATGCCGCGTTGCCGAGATGATCTTTTCCAGATTGCCGGTGAAATCTCCAACCGTCGGGTTGATCTGGGCCAGTGCGATCTTCACTTCTTCAGTTTAATGGAGAAAGCCGGATGCTTAGGACCCGGTCCCGGAGAAGACGACTCCAATCGTGCGCACAATGATCTTTAGATCGAGCCAGACGCTCCAGTTCTCGATGTAAGCAACGTCGAGGGAAACGTAGCTGTCGAACGAAGGATCCTGCCGGGCCTGCACCTGCCACAGCCCGGTGATTCCCGGTGTTACGTCAAGCCGCCGTAAGTGGTTGAGCTTGTACTCCATCACTTCGCTGGCGATCGGCGGACGCGGCCCTACAACGCTCATATCGCCCTTCAGCACATTGATGAACTGCGGTAGCTCATCGAGTGAGTACTTCCGCAGCATGCGTCCAAGCCGGGTGATGCGCGGGTCGTTTGTGACCTTGAAAAGCACGCCGTCACGCTCATTCATATGCATGATCTCCGAACGGCGTGTCTCGGCGTCCCGCACCATCGTCCGGAATTTATAGCAACGAAACACCCGGCCCTTTTTCCCGATTCGCTGCGACTTGTAGAACACCGGCCCTGCCGATTCAACTTTGATCGCAATGGCGATCAGGAGCAGAAAAGGCGACAACACCAGCAGGACAAGGCTGCCGAAGAACACATCGAGCGCGCGTTTGAGTACAAACCCAAGTTCCGGAACATGCCCCCGATGCAATGGGATTGTTGGAAACTGGCCGACATACTCAATCGGGTTATCCCAGGCGAGTCCTTCGTAAAGGTCGGGAACCACGCGCAGATCCACGCCATGCATCCTTGCCTTCTCCAGCGCGTCGAGAACCACGCGCCGTTCACATGGCATCGTGAAGAAGATCTCATCTACAAATTGTTGCCGCGCGTGTTGGAAGAGCGTATCCAGGTTGCCTACAACATCGCCACTCGATGACATCATCCGCGATGATGCCCCGGGAGATTCGATGAATCCTTTGAACGTGTAACCCAGATTGCGAATGCTCTCGAGGTGATGGCGGAGCGCATGGGCCTCGGGACCGGTGCCGACGATCAGCACGTTACGCGTTTCCTGCCCGCTCTCAAACCTGCGATACATCATTGTCCGGTAGACGAATCGCCGCGTGCACAGCGAAGCGGTCACCAGAAAAAGCGTCAGCATAACAATGCGCCGTGGAATATCCTCTGCGCGAACCAGGTACAGCGTTCCCGTTAGCAGCAGGCCGGATGTGAAACAGACCTCCACGGTCAGCCGCTGCTCGTGAAGAAACGAACCCAGACGCGTTGGATTGTAAAGATGAAGGCGGCGACTGCTGACAACAAGAGCCAAGGCAAATCCGCATAGCAGTGCAAGCAGGATCCACATCGGCCTTCCATAGAACAGGGTGCCGTGATAGAGGTGCCTCGCACCTGCTACGGGAGTCACCTGGCGTTCAAAGATGGTCGCAATCGTGGCGGAGACCAGGACCGTAACAAAGTCCAGGAACATCCAGAACTTGACTTTCCCTTCCGAGCGCCGCATCGGCGCCGCCGCGGAGTCCATCACCCAGTCAGAAGGGGAGGTTACCGAGGCAGAGACTCGTTGCCAGAATTCAGATGTAGCCATATGCGTTCCGCAAGCCTCAGAAGCTCAAACTACTGCTGGAATGGGGGTGTTTCCTCAATCGAACGTACAAGGAGCAGAAAGCTTACTTACACTAAGCTTTCGCTACTCGTCTGCAGCCTTCAGGCCAAGATTGCTCGCCTGTGACAACGCCCGTTCTGTACACAGGTGATGTACGTGCTATTCAGTCACTTGACGTTTCATGCTCAACTTACATCGCAATGGTTTCATTACGATTAAGGGCACAACCTCAGCAACGTCTTTGAGGTCTGTTTCGTTCCGCTGGAGTGGTTCAGTACCACTGCCATATGATGGGCATGCGCCCCTTCAACTCGACCCAAGGCAAATAGGGTGTAGATAAACTTCAATTCCAGAAGTGACCTTTGGAGAAGAATCTGAGCAAGGCCTCTAGCTGGGGAGTCGCCAACTTATCAGCTGTCCTTCTAGGATGAGCTTGCATATAGATTATCCGAGAAATTCCGATTACCAACGTATAAATGTTTATGCCGAAGGTAACACGTAAGCATCCAGCGTCAGGAACTGCTGAATATGGGGGTCCGGGGAGGCGAGGAAGTCTTTAAGAGGACCGAAAAACGACGCCCGTCCCTCATTGAGAAACAGCACGGTGTCCGCAAGCCGCTCCGCGAATCGCATATCGTGAGTAACCACGATCGCAGAAAAACCAAGTTGCTGTTTTAGGCGCTGAATCAGCCCCCCTAAGCGCCGTGCGATGAGTGGATCAACCATGGTTGTCGGCTCGTCATACAGAACGATTTCGGGCTGGGACGCCAAAGCGCGGGCAATTGCCACCGCCCTCTTACGTCCAGTAGATAGGCTGGCTGGCAGCGAATCCGCGGCATCTTCAGCTCCAACCAAAGCGAGAAGCCGGTCGACCACCTGCAGGATCTGATCCTCTTCCTGCCCTCCACGCTCCCGAAGTGGAAATGCGACGTTCTCGCGGACCGTCATCGAATCAAAAAGTGCTCCGTTTTGGAAGACCATTGTGATTCGCTTTCGGAGGATGTTCATCTCCTCTTCCGTGTACTGATTAATCTCCTGCCCATCAACGCGAATGGAACCAACTTGGGGCTTCAGAAAACCCATCAGGATCCGCAGCGAAACCGATTTTCCCACCCCGCTTCGGCCCAGAATGCAAAGAGTCTCCCCCCGGTTCACATGGAAGCTAACGTTATCCAGCACCTTGCGCTCGCCGAACCATAGCGAAACGTGGCTGAATGAGATCAACGGCCACGAGGTCGGCTCCTCTTCTGCCGGAATCGGCTTGTCCCCTACTATATCTGCAAGAACCTCATCGGCAATCTCTGGGACTTCCGGATTGACCGAAGAGTCGGAAAGAGGCTCGGGATTGGGATCGTGCGCAGCCACAAAATCAGATTACTGCAAGACCCTTGTGCCGAATTGCATCGCTTAACGTAGGCCAACCCTCTTTGCTAGCTCATTCAACTGCAACAGATCCGCAGGTGAGTTCACATTCAGAAACCATTGGCTCGCGTGCAGACCTCGCGGATGCGAGACCTGTCCGGGCTGAACAAGAAGCTCGATTTGCAAAGCGCTGAATCCGCCTGGCAATCCAACCCCGGCCGATTGAAGTGCTTTTAAGCAATTGCGGTTACCCGAATCGAGGCTCTGCTTCAACAATCCCGATGCGGCGCGATCGATAATCGCCGGAAACGTTTGAATGAATCCCGCAACTGACACCACCGTCACAGCGGCTCCCGTCACTACGACGTGTTGCACCAGGTATTCAATTAGACTCGCTGGAATAAGCGGCAGGTCGACAGGCAGGAACACCGCATACCGGGTTCTGAACGCAGACAAAGCAGCACAGATCCCTGCCAGTGGGCCCTGCCCCGAATCCCCCGGAAGATCGAGGATTACCGGCGCGAACACTGACAGCTCGCTTCGGGCGCCGGCGATGCGAGCATCTATCCCCGCATTCCTCAGGATTCCCAGAGCGCGCTCAATCAAGCTTCGACCAGCTAACTCAACGAGCGCCTTATCTCGCTCCATCCGGCTTGATCTGCCACCGGCCAGCACGAAGCCTTCTGCTTCCGGATGAAGCAGGCTCAACGGCCCGCCTCCTCCATGAATCGGATCAGAGAACGAATTCCCAGCTCGAAATTCTGCAGCTTGAACTTTTCGTTCGGCGCATGAATATTGTCGTCCGGAAGCCCGAACCCCATCATCACGCTGGGCAAACCAAGATGCCGGTCGAAATCTCCAACAATCGGAATCGACCCGCCGGAACGAATGAAAACTGTATCTTTCCCCCACACCTCATGAAGCGCCTGCGTAGCCGCTTGGATGTACTTGTTGTTGACCGGAATCAGACATGGATCACCTGAGTGCAGCAGCCTGACCTCAACCTGGACACCCTCCGGCGCAATCTTCTCAACATACCCCTTGTACTGCTCAAACGCCTTTGCCGGCGTCATGTTCGGGACCAGCCGCATCGAGATCTTAGCCAGCGCTTTAGCCGGGATCACAGTCTTCGCGCCGGCCCCCGTAAAGCCTCCCGGCATTCCATGCACATCAAGCGTTGGGCGAGCCCACGTCCGTTCTAGGACGCCGTAGTCTGGTTCACCGGCCAGCTTTCGCGCGCCAACTTCGTTCTCGCGATAGTGCTCTTCATCGAAGGGCAAACTCTTCCATGCGGCCAATTCTTCGGGGCTCGGTGGAATGACATCGTCGTAGAAACCGGGAATGCTGATCCGGCCGTTCTCGTCCTTCAGCTTCGCAATGATCTGCGCCAGCGCTATAAAGGGATTCGGAGCCGCCCCGCCATACATGCCGGAATGCAGATCCGTGTTCGCGCTACGAACTTCAAGCTCCGTGTAGATCATCCCTCGGAGACCCACGCAGAGCGTCGGCAAGCCATCGGCGAAAAGATCGGTGTCAGAGACTAGTGCAAAATCAGCCTTGAGATTATCGGGCTTCGACGCAACATACGTCGCAATCCCCTCCCCTCCCACTTCTTCCTCGCCTTCGAAAAGCACGCGCACATTCAGCGGCAGCCCTTTGTTCGCCGCCAGCAGAGATTCAAGCGCCTTCACTTGGGCCCACACCTGTCCCTTGTCATCCACCGCGCCCCGCGCATAGATGTTGCCATTCCGTTCCGCGGGCTCGAACGGCGGCGAGATCCACTCATCCAGTGGATCTGCCGGCTGAACGTCGTAGTGGCCATAGACAAGCGCCGTTGGCTTCCCCACCGCGTGCAGCCATTCACCGTAGACGAGCGGATGCCCCTGTGTGTCGATCAGCTTCACATTCTCCATCCCGATCCGCTTCAGCTCCGCCGCAAGGAACTCTGCCGCACGCCGGCAATCTCCTTTATGCTCAGGCAGCGTCGAAATCGATGGAATGCGTAGAAGATCCTTGAGTTCGCTGAGGAACCGTGATTGATTTTGAGTGGCAAACGCCACAGCAGGTGAAGACATGTGCTCGCTCCAATGCTCATTTCAACAACCGGAAGTATATGCCCCAGCCCTCTTGCGGTGCCGTGAGCCGTGAACCGCTCAGTATCGCGGCACCTTTGGGTCGATCTGGGCAGACCACGCCTCAATCCCACCCCGCAGCGACTGCACATTCTCAAACCCCTGATTGCGAAGCCACGCGGTCACGTTCAGCGATCGTTGCCCGTGATGGCAGAGAACCGTCAGATGCTCATCGGGATCCAGTTCCTGATTCGCCCTCGCTGGAACATCGCCCATTGGCATAAGAGTGCTCGGTTCGATATGCGCGGTCGAGTACTCCCACGGCTCACGCACGTCGATCAATTTCGTCTTGTTCTCGCGCAGCAGATTAGCTGCGTCGCCCGGTAAAATCTCATAATCCAGCATGAATCCAGTGTAACGAGGAGCCCCATCTTCGAGAATTCATTCTCGGTCCAGCCGCCCTGGGCCGGGGGAATTTAGTCTTGAGTAGATGCCACCGATTCTCAATGCGCAATCCATCACCAAGCAATTCGGCGCCACGCCGCTTTTCAAGGACATCTCGATCACAGTGGACGATGGCGCGCGCATCGGGCTCATCGGTCCCAATGGCGCCGGCAAATCAACGCTCCTCGCAATCCTCGCCGGAGCGATCGAGCCCGATTCCGGCGAATTGGCTGTCCGCAAACGTGCCCGCTGTGCCTATATCCCGCAGGATTCCCGCTTCTCGACAGGCCTCACCATCCGCCAGGTGCTCGACGCCGCTTTAGGCGGCGCGCACGTTCCGGACACGGACCGCGAAGGCCGCCTGCGTGAGCTGTCAGGCAAGGCCGGATTCGAAGATTTGACCGCAGAGGCTGCTTCACTCTCTGGCGGATGGCGCAAGCGCCTGGCCATCGTCGAAGCTCTCGTGACACTGCCAGATGTCCTGCTACTCGACGAGCCAACGAACCACCTCGACCTCGCCGGCATTGAGTGGCTGGAGGAGTTGCTGAACTCTTTGTCATTTGCCGTTGTCACCGTCAGCCACGATCGCTACTTTCTCGAAGCAACATCCAGCGAAATCATCGAACTCAACCGCGTTTACGCCGAAGGACTGCTACGCGTCAAAGGCAACTTCAGCCATTTCCTCGAAGAACGCCAGGCATACCTTGAGGCACAAACGAGGCAGCAGGAGAGCCTCCGCAACCGCGTTCGCACTGAAATCGAATGGCTGCGCCGCGGCCCCAAAGCACGCACCACAAAATCCAAAGCGCGAATAGATACCGCAAACGAGATGATCAGCAACCTGGCCGCACTGGATTCGCGCTCCGTTGCCAACACCGCAGGAATCGACTTTGCCGCAAGCCAGCGCAAAACCAAGAGACTTGTCGAATTCACTGACGTCGCCTGTGAGCTCGGTGGCCGCCGCCTGTTCAACGGGCTGAACTTCACCTTGACCGCCGGCATGAAGCTTGGCCTCGTCGGCCCTAATGGCAGCGGTAAAACTTCTTTCCTCCGCCTCATGGGTGGCGAACTCGATCCGGCAGAAGGCAGCGTCCGCAGGGCCGAAGCGCTGCGAATGGTCTACCTGAGCCAGATGCGCGAGCTGGACGAAGATCTCACTCTGCGCAGGGCGCTCGCGCCCGAGGGCGATGGCCTGGTCTACCAGGGCCGCACGATCCACGTCGCAAGCTGGGCTGCGCGTTTCCTCTTCACCGGTGAACAGCTCAATCAGCCGGTGGGCAACCTGAGCGGCGGAGAACGCGCTCGCGTCCTCATCGCCAAGCTTATGCTTCAACCCGCCGACGTCCTCCTACTCGATGAGCCCACCAACGACCTCGACATCCCAACTCTCGAGATCCTCGAAGACAATCTCTTGGAGTTCGAAGGGGCCCTCGTCTTGGTAACACACGATCGTTACCTCCTGAACCGAGTGGCCTCGACAGTTCTCGGCTTCGATGGTGCCGGCCAAATTGCCCAGTTCGCCGATTTCGCGCAATGGGAACAGTGGATCGATCAGCGAACAAGGCCTGGCGAACCGGATACCAGATCAATCGCCAGCAAACGCGAGGCGCTCGCATCTTCCGATCAGCTCAGCAACAGGAAGAAAAAGCTCTCCTATCTCGAGTCTCGCGAGTTCGCCACAATCGAGCAGCGAGTGGAAGAGTCAGACATGCGGGTCTCCACGGCTCGCGCCCGGGTCGAGGACCCAGCCATAGCCTCTGACGCAGCCGCCCTCCAGGCCGCCCTCGCGGACCTCGCTCACGCGGAGGCCGAAAACGAGAAACTCTACGCTAGATGGGCTGAATTGACCGATAAGGCGGTCTAAACTAGGCGTACGCCCCAAAAGGCAAGTTCCATTGAAAGCTAATGTTCGACGACACGCGGCGAAATAGCTGCATCGAAAGATGATATGCAAAACCCGGTGAAAGTTTTGATAGTCGAGGACGAACCCCATGCCCTGATGGGGCTCGCCGAGCTGATCTCTGGCTGGGGATACCAGACCGAGACAGCCCGCGACGGCATCGAGGGCTGGGAGAAAGCCCTCGTCTGGGATCCTGCCATTGTGGTCACCGACCTCAAGATGCCACGCATGGATGGCATTGGCCTCCTGACCAAACTCGCAGAAAGTGCAAGCTCCAATACGGCGGTAGTACTCCTAACGGCTCAAGGCTCCATTCAAACTGCCGTCGATGCCATGAAGCTCGGTGCTTACGACTTCCTTCAGAAGCCTGTGGACGCCACCCGTTTACGCAATATCCTGGCCAACGCTACGCGCCAGCGGGCAACCGAAATCGAACTCGAAGTGACTCGCAGACAGCTGCGCAACACCGGCATTCTCGGATCGATGGTGGGCAGTTCCAAGCCGATGCGTGAGACCTTCGCCCTCATCGAGCAGATCGCGCCGTCAAACGTCTCCGTGCTTATCACAGGTGAAAGCGGTACCGGTAAAGAACTAGTCGCTCGCACGCTCCACGATTTAAGCCCGCGAAAGAGCCGTCCCTTCCTCGCCGTGAATTGCGCTGCAATTCCTGAAACCCTCATTGAGAGCGAAATCTTCGGACACGAAAAAGGTGCATTCACCGGCGCGGTAGAGCGCCGGGCCGGATGCTTTGAACTCGCTTCGGGTGGAACGCTCCTTCTCGACGAACTCGGCGAGATGCCTATAGGCACGCAGGCCAAGTTGCTACGCGTCCTCGAAGAACGCAAGCTGCGCCGCCTAGGCGCCCGCACAGAACAAGATGTTGACGTTCGCGTACTCGCCGCAACCAACCGAGATCCCCAGGATGCCGTTGCCCAAGGACACTTGCGAGCCGATCTCTTCTATCGTCTGAACGTCTTCCATATCCACATGCCGCCTCTGCGCGAGCACATGGAAGATCTCCAGGCGATGGCTGATGCAATGGTGCGCGAGATGAATCAGAAACATGGGCGCCACGTCTCCGGCCTCTCCGATTCCATCCTGGACAGAATGCTTGCCTACAGTTGGCCCGGCAATGCTCGCGAGTTGCGCAACACCATAGAACGCGCTGTCATTCTCTGTCCTGACGGAGCACCGCTCGATGCCGGCCACCTTCCGCGCACATTCGGCTCGACTCAGGCTGCCGCTCCGCCGCGCTTCAACGATGCAAGCATTGTTCCCATACGCGTCGGAACGACGGTCGACGAGGCTGAGCGAATGCTGATTTTGCGCACTCTTGAATCCACCGGACAAAACAAAACCCGTGCCGCGGAAATACTCGGAGTCAGCCTGAAGACGCTTCACAACAAGTTGAAGGAATATAACCAGCATTCGCGAGAGGATCCGGCGGCCTGAATTCAGGCTGTTTTGGTTGATCGGTCTTGCACTGGATACTCCGCAAAGCTGAATTGCTGACGTGACATGCGACTGAAGACAAAACTCGTCCTCGCTATCACTGGCCTCGTCTTCTTGATTGCGGGTCTCCTGTCGCTCGTGTATGTCAGCCATCTTGTCGATGCAGCCGTCCAGGAGTCCTATAACTCCAATCGTCAAACTGCCAATCAGGTGCGATTTGCCCTCCAGCAGGCTCTCGAAACTGGACTGAAAGATCAGATGATCGCCCCGGGCGACACAGCTCACTTGATGGAACTCGCCACGGAGGTTGTGCGCACCAGCAAGGTCCTCCGCAACGCCATCGATGCGCCCGTGATGTACTCGCTCACGGTGAACGACATCACGATCACGGACGCGCAGGATCACATCATCCTCACAACCCTGCCCGGCTCTCCAGAGAAGCTTGACCCCAGACGAAAATACAGCGACCTCGTAGCAGCCGATCCGATCACGAAGATGCGCGACATCTATGGACCGGGCAAAGTCTTTGACATTGTTGTGCCTCAGGACCGCAACTTCGAACCGTTCCTGAACGTGCACGTCGGTGTACGAACTACTTTGCTGCAGCACGTGTATGAGCCTTCCCTGCAGGAGGCCATCACCCTCATGGCCTTCGCCGCGGGCACCGCGTTGATCGCTGCCTTCCTGCTGAGCAATCTCGCTCTGCGGCCCATGGAAGAAATCAGCATGCAACTCGACTTCCTCGCCCCCATTCCCGCAGGGCCCAAGAAGGAGGGCGAAGAAGAGCCGAGGCTCGACACCCCCGAACGAGTCTCCACAAAAATCGAGCAGATTGGTCAGCGCATCCGTAATGTCGAAGAAGTCTTCTCCGCCTTGAAAGAAAACCTAGACCAGATCCTTGGCAATCTCCAGGACGGCATCCTGCTTTTCACCGGGGACGGACGCGCAGTGCTGGTCAGCGAAGCAGCGCAGCGTTTCCTAAACATAGAAAAAGACAATATCCTCGGACTCCAGGCCAGCGATATCTTCGATCGTTCGACCGTCCTCGGCCGCACTCTCCGCGATGCGTTCGACGCAGGCGTAACACTGGTACAGGAAGAAGTTCAGACCGAATCCGGGCGGCGCCTCCAGGCCTCCGTGGACTTCATCTTCGATGACCGCACCCGGACCGGCCTTGGTGCTCTTGTCACTCTGCACGATCTCGAATCAGTCGAGGAGATTGAATCAGAACTCGAGCTCTCGCGCCGCATGGCCGCCATCGGGAGGCTTACAGCCGGCGTCGGCCATGAGGTGAAGAACCCGATCAATGCCATCGTTGTCCATCTCGAGTTGCTGAAGAACAAGCTCGGCCAGGAACACGCGCCCGCATCACGGCATCTCGATGTAATCGACGCCGAAATTCATCGCCTAGATCGCGTCGTTCAGACTCTGGTGGACTTCTCTCGCCCTGTCGAGTTGCAGCTTCGCGAGCAGGACCTCCGCACCATCGTAGGAGACGTGCTCGCTCTCGCGGTCGACGAATTGACGACCCACAATGTGAAGCTCGAAAGCCGCTTGCCCTCGACGCCGATGATCGTGAATGTTGACGCCGATCTCTTGAAGCAAGCCGTCCTCAACGTGACACTCAACGGGGCACAGGCCATGCCAGATGGCGGCATCCTTCGAGTAATCCTCGAAGAGGAACGAAGAATAGCTGTCCTCCGCATTGCCGACAACGGCGTCGGCATCCCGCCCGAGATTCGCGAGAAAATTTTTGACCTCTACTTCACCACGAAAAGCGGTGGCAGCGGCATCGGGTTGGCCATGACCTATCGCATTTTGCAGTTGCACCATGGCAGCGTCGACGTACAATCGAAAGTGGGCCGTGGCACGGAGTTCTTCCTGCGCATTCCACTCGCAGCCACGGAATGGGGACGCCGGCATCTTCAGTCGGCACAGGTGGAAGAGACGAAGGGGTTGGAGACATGAAGCTCGGCGCAAAAGGCGCTGCGTGGCTGCTGCCATTTCTGCTGACTGGGTGCTTTCACCGCAAACCCCAGGTAGCGCAGAATCAGCCATTGCCGCCGCCAATTGAAGACACGACTGCGCCCAAGCCGGAGCCTGCTCCATCCAACCTGCCTCCACCAACTGTGAATATTCCCGAGCAGCCGGTTCAAACGCAGATCACTCCCCCGCCGGAGCCGGTAAAGAAGCCGCCGAAACACAAGAAACCTGCAAACAATACCCAGATGGCCTCTGTCGGACCACCGCCTGTCGTTTCAGCTGCTGGAGTCCTCGGAGCCGGGGACCCCACCAACACGCGTCAACAGACCGACGCTTCCATCGAGCAGACCGAAAAAACGCTCAACGGCATCACGCGGAAACTCAACGACCAGGAACAGAAAACCGCGGCCCAGATCCGCGAGTTCATCAAGCAGGCCCGTGAAGCACTCACAACCGGCGACATCAACGGTGCGCACACTCTCGCGGAAAAGGCGAAGGTGTTTCTAGATGAGCTGCACCCGTAGCTCCGGATAGCACGCCTGACCTCGAAGTCAGATACTCTGTGCAAGAACTCGTTCCGAACTGGGCTCCTCAGCGCTCCCCCCAGCTGAGCTTGCTTCGCAAAGCCTCAAAGAATCCGCTCTCGCTGATACGCACAAGATTCACCGTGTACGCTGACCGCTGGCACGTCACCTCATCGTCAAGATGGAGTTCAAATCCGATCTGGCCGTCCACGGTGAGGAGGCACTGCGTCGGCACACCTTCCACGCGCACTTTGACGCACGCGCCCCCGGGCACCACGATCGGCCGCAGGGTAAGCAGATGTGGGCAGATCGGCGTCACCACAAGAGCATCCACATCCGGCGTAAGGATTGGGCCATTCGCCGCAAGCGTGTACGCAGTCGATCCTGTAGGCGTAGATACGATCACTCCGTCCGCCCGGAAATGCGCAACGCTCTTGCCGTCCAGTTCAACCGCAAACTCGCCCATGCGCGCGATGTCGCCCTTCGAAACTACCACCTCATTCAGCGACTCGAATGTCCTGACTACAGAGCCATCGCGGCGCACCTCCGCGTGCAGCATGTGTCGCGCATCCAGTGTGTGGCAATCCGAGCACCAGCTCTCGAGAGTCGTATAGAGGTCTGCGAGCCGAACCTCCGTAAGAAATCCCAGCGATCCCAGGTTCACACTCAAAATCGGCGTACCCGTCGCCGCAAAGATCCGCGCAACCGAAAGGAGCGTACCATCGCCACCAAGCACTATTACAAGCCCGGGGTTGTGCGCAGGCAGGTCCGCACGATCAACTGCCGGAGCGGCATCTGTATAGGTCGCGCCCTCGTGATCGAGCAGCGGATCGTAGGCGTGTTTGCGAAGCCAGTCAACTAACTCAGGCAACAACTGCGCGAGCTCAGGCTTCCTCGGCTTACATACAACTGCAACGCAGATCATCCGCTCCCAGTGTAAACGGCAAGGGCACTACTTCTAGATGACGGGATTAACTCCCTCTACACGCGAATCAGCTAGAAGATGCATTCATCGCATACAGCAAAAATTCCATGTTTCCTTCCGCCCCCGTGATCGGCGAAGGAATCGTCTTCGCCGCTTGCCACCCCAACTCTGCAACCGCCTGCTCAACCTTCTCGACCGCTACCTTGTGAACCTCGGGATCACGCACGATCCCGCCCTTGCCGACATTGCCCCGCCCCGCCTCGAATTGTGGCTTCACTAGGATCACTGCCTCCCTTAGCTCTGGAGCCGCAGAGAACACAGGCCCGATCACGAGTGTGGCGGAAATAAACGAAACATCCATCACCATCAAAGTAAGCGCGGGCATCCCCGGCTCCGCAAGCGCGTTCGGCGCCAGAAATCGCGCGTTCGTCCGCTCAACGAGCCGCACCCGTTCATCATTGCGCAACTTCATCGCAATCTGGCCGAACCCCGTATCAAGCGCGGTCACATGGGCCGCTCCGTGCTGTAGTAGGCAATCCGTGAATCCACCCGTCGACGCTCCCACGTCAAGGCACGCTCGCCCCTTAACGTCGATGTGCCAGTGATCGAGAGCGGCTTCGAGCTTGAGACCCCCTCGACTGACGTACGGCATGTCTTCGCCGAGTAAACGAATCCCGGCATCCGAGACGACTGAAGTCCCCGGCTTGTCGACCTTCTGCTCATTCACAAGAACACGGCCGGCTAGAATCAGCGCGCGCCCCCGCTCCCTGCTCGCAACCAGGTTGCGCTCTACCAGCAGCACATCAATTCGGGTTTTGTCTGCACTGGCCAAGAACGAGCGACAGCTCCTAAACCTAGAGTAGCCGTTTCGCTCGCCCGATTTCTTGTCATTTAGAGGCAGCAGATAAAATCGGCTCATTCGCCGCGGCAATCTTGCTCCTAACCTTGGGCTTAGGAATCCCCCGCTGATGGCAATCCGCGCACTGCACCCAGTGAACATTGTGCGTGCTCGTCGGGTTCGCAAAGGTGGTGTCCATCTTCTCGACATCCAGACCGCAATGTGACATATGCGGATGACATGTCTTGCACGAAGCCGCCGCATTCTCGCTATGTCCATTGTGGCAAGCGAAGCAGCTTATCCCCTCATGCACTCCTGCTGGAGTGCGATCGTCTCCCGACCCAATCTGAGGACCCCAGCGATTCGAAGCTGCCACTGTTCCTGCTTCAACGATCCGCGGCGCATGGCATTGGTAGCAGATTGCCTGTCGCTGATCGGGGCTGCCCTTTACCGACCGCATCCCATCAAACAAACTCGGCATGCCAAGCTGCCCCGCGCCAAAATGCATCTGCTCACGCCGGTCAAAAAACGCCAGCGTCGCCGGCGTCTTGGCCAAAGCGGCCGAAATCCGCTGCGCAGGCTTGTCCTGCGTCGGACCCTCGCGATGCATTTCATGACATGCCATGCACGGCATCGTCGGCTCGTTCGCAAGGGATGCCTTTGCGATACGCCACGGCCCCGTCGCATTCATCGGCTGCACCAGCTCGCGAATCCCTCCTCCGAAGTGCATCCCATGGCACCGTAGGCAATCGTCCGCCAGCCGCCTCTTCGCGTTGTGCACCGGATCGGCAAAAATCTGCTCGTAGGTTGCGCTGTGCGGCCCAGCTCGCCAGGCCGCATATTCATGCTGGTGACAACCCTGGCATCTCGCCGTCATCGCCAGCACATCCATATCGCGCAAATGGATCGACTCCGCCGGCTGCCCAAACAGATGAACACGGATATGCCTCAGCTTCGTCCCCAGGCCCGCGTCATGACAATCCATGCACGTTGCGGTCCGATGCGCGGAACGATGCACCGCGCTGGTATACGCCGCCATCTCGTGACAACTCGCGCATCCCTGTCCATGCTGCGACGTGTAATAGTACGAAGCTCCATACACCAGCGCGACCGATAACGCCGAGACGCATGCAATCGCAAGTCCCGCAACTTTCACCAAACGCATCATGGCCGGAAGCCCGTTCCCTTCCAGTTCCGCACCAGCGACGCCGACGCGTAGTACGCAATCGCCATAATCGTCAGCACCGGGTTGAACCCGCCGTTGGTCACGTGCACGCTCCCATCGATGACGAAAACGTTGTCGACATCGTGTACCCTGCAAGCCCGATCGACCACCGACCCGCGAGCATCGTCGCCCATCCTGCAAGTCCCCGCCTGGTGCTGCCCTGCCGACACGCTCTCCGGATGCCACGCCATGAGCGATGTATCGATCGCGCCTGCCTCCTTCAACCAGGCTTCCGCGCGCTTCGCCTGCACATCTCCGATCTCAAACGTGTGCGGATGGATGTTGCCCTCGAACCGCGCCACCGGCAGTCCCCACTTGTCCCGAACTTCCGGGTCCACCGTAACCCGCCCGCTCGCGCTTGGAATCTGCTGCGTCGGCCCCATGATCACAATCGACCTCTTATGCCACTGCCGCATCGACTGCTTATGCGCCATTCCCCATCGCGGAGTCCCTTGCGGCAATCGGTCCACCATGTGTATTGGCAGCCGGATGAACTCATTCGCAAGCATCCCTCCGCCGCGAAGCCCCACGGTTCCGTGGTTGTAGTCCGTAACCGCGATGCTCGCGCCCGGCCCCACATCGTCATATGTCTCGAAGTCGAAATATCCGATCGCACCGGTATAGTGATGGCCCTGCAAGTGTCGCCCCACTTGGTCGTAGCGGTTTCCAATCCCATTCGGAAACAACCTGCTCCGCGAATTCAGCAGCAGCCTCGCCGATTCAATCGCCGACGACGACACAATCACCACATCCGCAAGCTGTTCCTGCAATCGCCCACGCTCATCGAAGTACGCCACGCCCCGCGCCCGGCCGCGATCGTCAACCAGAATCTCCTTCGCCGTACACTCCGTCCTCAACTCACAACTTCCCGTGTTTAGCGCGACGGGGATCACCGTGTTCTGGGTCCCGTTTTTCGCGTCCACCTCGCATGCAAACCCGCAACACCACCGACACCGCATGCATGGTCCCCGCCCGTTGTAGGGAACGCTGTTGCGCAGCATCGGTAAATGAAATGGGTGCAGCCCAAGCCGTTTCGCCGCAGCTTCCAGAATCCCGAACTCGCGATTCGGCGGCAGGGGCGGCATCGGCAGACCGTGTTTGCGCGGCCCATGAAACGGCGTTCCCGAGTAGTCCCCCGAAACTCCAATCTCGTATTCCGCCTTCTCGTAAAACGGCTCAAGATCGTCGTACGAGATTGGCCAGTCCTCCAGCGAACTCCCCTCCGGCGCGCCGTAAATCGATCGCATCCTGAAGTCCTGCGGAAGATACCGCCAAGCCTGAGCACCATAACTCAGCGTTCCGCCGCCCACACACGCTGCGTTGTTCTGGTATCCCCCTTCGCTCGCCATCGCGATGTGGGCGGTGCCCTGCTTGTCGACCCACACTCGCGGGTTACCTGCGTCCTCAGGCCCGAACGCGTTCCCCAGCGCGGTGGTCCGCTGATTGCGAAGATCATCCTTCCGGCAATCAGCCGCCGTATACCACTTGCCACGTTCCAGCAGAACCACACTCAGACCTGCCGTCGCCAGTTCTTTCGCAACAATGCCGCCCGCGGCTCCTGCGCCAATCACAACTGCATTCACGCGCTTCATGCGCTGCTTCCTTTGCGCAGATCGTATTGCGCGCGCCCGCGTAGCGGAGGCTCATCCAGCCCCAGCATCCGCCAGCTCACCGCATCGCGATTGCCTCCGTGCCGTGGCGAACTGTAATAGCCTTCCATCGTGTGCTGCCGGACCAATTCGAAGAATGCCCGCTTGTCCTTCTCGAGCGCGAGAACCATCTCCAGTCGCTGATCCGCGCTCGCATCCGCAAATGCTGCCCCGAACCGCTTCCGGCTCATCTTGTCAACCGCGTCCAAGCCGTCGTTATACTCGCGTTGGTGCTTCCGATAATGCCGCGCCAACTGCCGATCGATGTAATCCACTACTCCAGCCTGCGAAGCACTTGGATAATCATCGGCGGGAATAATCTCGTCGCACAGCGCGGCTAGGGTCCGCGCATCGGCATCGCTCAGGAACTTCCACTCGCTTCCCTTCGCGCCATGGCAGCCAATCACCGCCACCGAACCGGCAAGCACCCCACCCAACCCGAATTGACGGCGCGTCATGCCGCCATTGATTTCAGACCTGCGCATCGCCCACTATGTTCGCGGCCAATCGAGACATCAGTCTGTGTTTCGAATCACAAACCGGCTCCGATAAAAACAAAGGCCACCCCGAATTGGGATGGCCTTGGCCGTTCTTTTACGGGCGCCTAGCGAATCGCCTGGCACGTGGCCAGAGAGCCCTCAGTCCCTGGACGGTAGCAAGGCTGCCCTCCACCCGGAATCCGGCTATAGATATTCGCATTGCCCCTCGTTCCATTTTGATTAGTCGTTCGCACATCCACAATATTTCCCTGGATCAGCACCACCGTATCCACAATGTCTTGATCCGTCCGAAGAATCGTCAGAAACGTGCTGTCAGGTGACGCAACATAAACCTTGCCGTAAAGGGAATTCGAAGTCGAAACCACGGTCCGGGGATGACCCGAAACCTGCAGCGTCTTCTCTACGGTATGGCTCGAGAGATTCACGATCGTCACTGTTCCGTCGGTCTGGTTCGCGGTATACGCCCGGCTTCCATCCGACAGTGCGGTCACGCTCGCCGGATTGTGTCCCACCGGAATCGTGAACGTCGTGCCGAACGTCTGGCTATCGTTGCCATATTGATCCAGGCTCACGTCGATCAGGCTGATGGTTCCTCCGTCGTAATTCGCCACAACCAGCTGCTGCGTCGCCGCGATGTACTCGGCATAAACCGGCCCCGCAATTGCCGGCACATTCGCTCCCGCTAATCCCGCTGTCGTCGACAAGGGAAGGCTCGGGTGGCAGGTCACCGGTTGCCCACTCTGATTCGTAAACGGAGTGCACTGGTCGAGCGAGTTGTTTTGACTGTTAATCACCGTCACGGTATCGCTGCCGCGATTCAGAACAAACAGCCTCTTGCCATCTGAACTCTGCACTCCATACACCGGGCACTTGCCCAATGGGATGCGAGCCGAAACCGTGAAGCTCGAAACCTCCAGCGCATCCGCCTCGCCGTTTGCTCCTGCCGAACTCGGCGCCAGATTACAGGTCGTATTGAATGGCACATTCTGGCTGATCGAATAAACGTGCTGTCCGATGGTGCCAAGGCCCACAACGCCAATCGGAGTTGCCGCCACCGGGATCGCCAGCTTGAACGACTGAGCCGCCGTCGACGGGGCCAGCACATCGATTACGTTCTGGTTCAGGTCAGCCACCCACAGTCCCGTGCTCGGAGAGAACAACCCCACCGTCTGCGCCGCCGGCGGCAGAGTCGAGTAGTGAATGTCCTTCACCTGGGGCTCGGTTTGCGAGACCTGGAAATTCGTCAGCGTCCCGTCGCTGTTCACCGTGTACCCATTGGAACCAGTCGAGTCCAGCGTGAACGCAAAGGGGTTCGGCCCAATCGGCGCCTGGACCATAATCGTGTCGCCGGCATAGTCAACCACCGTCGCCACTCCCGTCGAGGACGACACCGGAGACGAGATTACGACGGCGTACCCGATCGGTTGTGCCGGCGGCCCCGAAGGATTGATCGGAGTAATCACTGGCCTATACGTGCTTCCACATCCGGCAAACGCAGCGGCAACCCCAAGAGCGAGGCCCGCCTGAACCAACCGCGCACCGGGCTGGCTTAAAATCCTGGGAAAAAGACTCATTCAGATCTTTCCTGCTACTTCCCGATTGTAAATCAGCTGATAGCTGCATCCGCCCAGCGCAGCCGCGCCGGTCACCGTGTCGGCAACCTGCTTCTTCTCTGTCACATGGAGGTCAGAAAAACTGCTGCCCGTTAGACGCGCCGCGCATCGAACCGGTATCTGATCACTCATCACCAATCGCTGCTCTGTTGGTTGCCAGCCACCTCCACGACCTCCGCATCGGCTCCGTTCCAGGCTGTAGCTCCATCATGCGTCAGTTGCCGCTTCGCATCATCCCAATGCAGCCGCGTCACCGACCCCGCTCCCTTTTCGTACGCATACGTCGTTCCATCGTCCGAAAACAATGTGAACTTCCCATCCGCTCCCGGATAAACCCGCACTTTCGCGATCGACTGCTTCTCGTGCGTGCTCTCCACCTTTGATCCAAGCGGAATAATTGACCCTGCCCTCACAAACACCGGAATCGTCTCAATCGGCGCCGCCGCCTCGACCGTCTGCCCGCCCTTCGCGCGCTCGTTTGTCCAGTAGTTGTACCAGTCCGCGCCAGCCGGCAGATAAACCTTGCGGCTCGTCACTCCCTGCTCCGTCACCGGCGCAACCAGGAATGCCGGCCCGAACATATACTCGTCTCTCATATCAACAACGTTCGGATCATTTGGAAAATCCAGCGGCAGCGCCCGCATGAACGGCGCACCCGTCTCCCAGGTGTGATACCCAAGCGAGTAAATATAGGGCATCAGCTCATAACGAAGTCGCAGATATTTCTCCAGAATCGGCTCAGCCTGTTTCCCGTACGACCACACCTCGTTGTACTTCCTGCTTCCATGCGTCCGCATGATCGGCAGAAACGTCGCGTACTGAAACCATCGGGTATACAACTCCGGATAATCGTCATATCCGCCCACGTTGTCCCGCGCATCACTCGGATCAAGCAGCGGTGGATGCGCCGGATGATGCTCCTCCGGCAGATACTGCCATCCTCCCGTATCGTTCGACCAATACGTAACACCCGAGGCCGCAAAATCCAGCCCCGTCGGAATTTGCCTACGATACGTATCCCACGTCGGATAGATATCCGACGACCACACAATCGCACCTTCGCGCTGGATTCCCGTGTACCCATCGCGCGACAAGATCAGCCCGCGCTTTTGCGGTAGATCGCGCCGGAACCCGTCGTAAATCGCTCCCACGTGCAGCAGAGGGTACACGTTGTAGTACTGCGTCCCCGGCCCGATCTTGTAGTACGCCCCGTTCGGCGGCAGGTCCGGCTCCGTCTCATCCGCCCAGATCGAATCGAATCCTTTGCTGATGATGTTGTCGCGAATAATGTTCCAGTACCACTTCGCCGCATCCGGATTGGTCGTATCGATATCCGATCCTGCGCGATCGTACGGCAGTCCATTCACCGGCTTCCCATCCACTGTGTGAATGATCCACCCATTCTTCTGGATCTCGTCGAAATAGCGCGACTCCGGCGTGAACCGCGGCCACACGCTGATCATCGTCTCGAAGCCCATGTCGTGCAGCTGCTTGTTCATCCCCGCCGGATCAGGCCAGAACTTCGGATCCAAGTCCATCTGGCCCATCTTCGTGTAGTAGAACCAGTCCACCACCATCACATCCGCAGGCAAATGCCGCTCGCGATAACCCCTCGCGACCGACATGACCTCTTCCTGGCTCGCATACCGCTGCTTGCACTGGATATACCCATAAGCAGCCTTCGGCAGCAGCGGCGTGGGCCCCGTCAGCAATTTGTACCCCGCATAAATCTCGTCAGCCGTCTTCCCCGCGATCACAAAAAACGAAACGCGATCACCCACCTCCGACTTCCATTTCGTCTGCTCGTTGAATCCCGGCTCGATCGTCGTCTTCGATGGATTGTCCCAGATCAGTCCGTATCCTTTATTTGTCACCACAAACGGAATGCACGTGCTCGGCGCACCCGCAGCCAGGTAGTCATTCCAGCAGCGCACTACGTGATGCCGATGATCCAGAAAGCCCTCATGGTTATCACCCAAGCCGTAGTAATGCTCATCGTCCGGCGATACAAACGTCGCTCCAACTGTAAAAAACGGCGGATCTGTCGGCCGTCGATCGTTGTTCAACGCCGCCGTTCCGTCCTTATGGTTCGGCACCGCCTGATCCCACCCTGTCATCTCCAGCAACTTCTTCCCATCCACACTCGTAAACGTGATGTGTGCGCCGGGCGTCGAGCCGCCGAAGTACTTCGAAATATCAATCTGCGTGGACATTGGTGGATGTGCCGGCGCGTGGGGCCGCTCCACCATAACCGTCATCTGCGAGGACTTGTAGACGTCATCCGTATCGGTCTCACTCTTTGCCCATCCCTTTTCATCGGGATTGCCAACGAATCCATACCCCGGTTTGCCCAGCGCATTCTCTCGCTGCAAACTCAGCGTCACGCGAACAATATTCGGCGCATAAGGTTCGAGCACAATCGTCTCGCCCTCGCGATCCAGAACCACTTGAGCAGAACTCTGCCCTGCGCAAAACGATGCCGCACCCACCACCACCGAGCCCAGCAGTCCAACCAACGCAAACGATCTCTTCATCTTGAAACTCCGGAACCGAGATGAGTTTAAACGAGAGCCCTCTTGATAATCAGTGCTGAATCGTTTGATCACAGACACAGACTGGGTGGCCCCGGTCCCTCGCATTTGGGGACCGGGGACAACAGATACGATGAAACCGTGGCCCGAAACCATCTCCGGTGGCAATCCAAAACCGTCCTGCTCCTCGTCTTCCCCGCCCTCGGCGCGGACGTCGTCCTCGAATCGCGCTGGTGGCTCACGCACACTCCCAGCGTCGCCATCTGGACTCTCGGCCTTAGCACCCTCCTCGGCCTCATCGCCTACCAACTGCGCTCCGCAACCGCAGGTGCTGCCCTCGCCGGAATGGCCATTACAGCCAGCATGATGTTTGCGACAACTTCATCCTTTCCCTACCTGCCGTGGAAGACCGCCCTCATCCCCTTAGTCACCCTCCTAATACTCACCTCCCTGGCAACCCGCGCCGGCCACAAACACAAGGAGAACCTCGGCACCGCCGAAAGCCGCACCGGTCGCCAAGCCTCCCAGGTAGCCGCCAACCTCGGCATCGGCGCCCTCGTCTCCAACCCTGTGATTCAAATCTGGCTCGTCGATCACGGCTGGATTCACGCCAATGGCGTCATCCCAAACTCTGCTGCAGCTCTCACGCTCGGCCTTGCGGCTCTCGCCGAAGCCGCCTCAGACACCGTCTCCTCCGAGCTCGGCCAGGTCCTCAGCGGCCACCCGCGCATGATAACCACCCTCCGCAAAGCCGAACCCGGTACCGACGGCGCCATCTCTCTCGGCGGCACCGCAATGGGCATCATCTCCGCCGCAGCCGTTGCCGCGACCGGCAGCTGGGCCCTCGGCGGGGGCACAGCAGTTTTCATAATCAGTTGGGCCGGCGGCATCTTCGGCTTCTTCTTCGACAGCCTCCTCGGCGCCACCCTCGAACGGCGCAACTGGCTCAACAACGACGCCGTAAATTTCCTCTCCACCGCCAGCGCAGCTGGAACGGCATTGGCACTGCTTGCACTGGGACACTAGCCAGTAGCTGGCGGCTGAAAGCTGCTTCTCATCATGTACACTTCCGCTCAAACCCTCCGGAGGCACTCAGGCCATGGCACAGCACTCTGAACCCAGAGTCGACGCGTACATCGAAAAAGCTCAACCCTTCGCACAGCCCATCCTCACTCACCTCCGCAAGCTGATGCATAAAGCGAATTCCGACGTCGAAGAAGCCATTAAGTGGGGACACCCTTTCTTCATGTACCGCGGCACCATCCTCGGCCACATGGCAGCGTTCAAGCAGCATTGCAGCTTCGGCTTCTGGGGAGAAGAGATCGGCGCCACACTGCGCGAAGCCAACGTCGTGCAGGACGGCGGTATGGGCAGCCTCGGCAGAATCACCTCCGTGAAAGACCTTCCGTCGGAGAAAGAAATGCTCGGCTGGATCCGTCAGGCTTCTGCGCTTATCGATAGTGGCGAACACACCAGCATCATGGCCGCGCGCAACAGGGTCGTAAAAGCGCCTAAGCCCGCCCCCAAGGCCTCGCCCAAATTCACCGCCGCCCTCAAGAAGAACAAAAAAGCTTCAGCCGTCTTCGAAGCCTTCAGCCCAAGCTGCAAGCGCGAATATGTCGACTGGATCGCCGAAGCCAAACGCGAAGAAACCCGCGACAAGCGCATAGCCCAGGCAGTTGAATGGATCGCCGAAGGCAAACAGCGCAACTGGAAGTATCAAAACTGCTGAAGAGTGGCATTCGACCCCAAACTCGTTGAAGCAAAACTCGCACTTCAAAGAGTCGGCCCAGAGGAGTTGCCGAATCTCGCTTGCGATGCGCTTGAGGCTGGACTCGATGGTCCTTGGATCCGCAGGCTCGCATCTCTGATCAATCCATCTGGGTGGGAAACAGATCAGATTCTGCCAAAGTTTATGGCAGAGACAGGCCTCTGCCAACTAACACGCGCCGAGGCTTCGCTACGCGTGGCGAGGGATTTGGCAACTCGCATCCTGTCGCAGGATCTGGATCCGTTGAGCTTTGCTGGCGATTTCCTCAGGCTTTGGATTGATGCCGACTATATGGATGTCTTACAGAAAGCCGGATGTCTTGATGATCGAATAGCCATCGCCGATGCTTTGGGACAGACTGAAGACGAACTGCGCGATTACGCCCGGAATGTGCTTACTGAGCTCACATCTAGCTGAATGAAGTGTCCGCTCGATCTCCGAAGACAGTATCAGAACTGCTGATCAGTCGAACGAAAGTCTCGCCTTCTCATTGCCCGAAGGATACTTCTCCCCATTCGAGCCCCACCGCAGCAGTGTGTGGACGCGTGCCAGCTTTGCGGCAGCTTCCGTCTCAAACAACCCGGCCTCCTGCTGTTGCCCATCCGGAAACACGTAGAAGGTCCACTGTCCATTGGGTTTCATCATCGTCGGGCCCGGTGCTGGGTGTCTGTCAGCGCTCATCGTTCGTTCCTTTGAAGTAAGGATTCTACCCAGCCCTTTGGCCGATACCCATCCCCACTCCAGGGCAAACGATCTCCCTGAAAGTTGTACTCACGCTATTCCAAAATTTGCCGAGTGCCCCAGGTCACCCGACTTTGTACACCTGGGACCCGAGGAACTCTCAGGCGTATCGACCGGGGGTGCGGTGCCCCCGAGCGGGCCCTGAACCCCGCTTGTCCTACGCCTCCATCTTCGCTAGCCAGAAATCAAATCCATCGATGATCGCGTTCAGCGCAGCCTGATTCAAATCGCTGCTCACGCCGGCTGTCACCCACGGTTCATGCTCATCTGCGTGGAAGCTCACCGTCACGCGCACGTGCGCCGCCGAATCCTGCGCCGCCACATCCAGCGCCGTCACCGTAAAAGTTCCCAGCCGCATCTCCGCCAGCGCCGGATACCACTTGTCCAGTTCCTTGCGCATCGCCTTTGTCAGCGCATCCACTGGCCCCGCTCCTTCAGCCCGCGAAGTCGCCAGTTTCGTCTCGCCCACCGACAGCGTCATAAACGCCTGCACAAACCGGTTCCCAATTTCATCCGACTCGTCGAAAACCCGCCAGCTCCGAACTCCAAACCGATTCTTGTGCTGCCCGAGCGCCTTGATACAAGCCAGACGGAAAGACACCTCGCTCGCCGTGAATCCCCCGCCCTCGATCATGGCGTCATTCGCGTCGATCAACGCCTGTGCCTGTTCCGCATTGAGTGTCAGCCCGATCGACTGCGCCAGCAGCATCACGTTCGCTCGTCCCGACTGCCGATTCACACCAATCACCGGGCTCGCGCCAACTCTCGCAGGATCGCACCACAGATACGCACCCGGATTCTTCCGCTCGCTCGACCCATGCATCCCGGCCCAGGTGCCAAATGCTCCCAGTCCCACAATTGGTGCGCTGTGCGGTGCCTCCAGGCCAAATGACGCATACGCCGAATGCGCCATGCCCGTAAGCCCGGCAAGCTGCTCCTGCGATACAAACTGCGCCTCATCTCGCAACTGCATGCCGCCGATCACCGTCGTGAGGTTCACGTTCCCGCAACGCTCGCCGGTCCCCAGCAGCGTACCCTGAATCTGCACCGCCCCCGCCAGAACTGCCGCGCGCGTATTCGCAACTCCCAGTCCGCGATCCGTATGTCCATGAAAGCCAAACTTCGCGCCCGAGAAATCCTTCCTCAGTCGCCCAAAGACCTCCGCAACCTCCTCCGGACTCGCTCCACCATTCGTATCGCAGATCACGATCCGGCTCACGCCCTGCTCCACACATTGCCGCGTCAGCTGGTCAAAATACTCCATGCTGCGCTTGTGAAATTTCTCTTCCGACGCCTGTCCTTTCTCGCGTCGCCCGCAGTTCGCATCCATCGCGTGCTCAAAGTCCACAAAAACCTCAAGCCCGTGCTCGTGCAGGTAATCGACCGTCTCCCTAGTCATCAGCAACGATTCTTCCGCGGTCGACTCGAGCGACTTCTCCACATCCAGCAGTCGCGACTTAGCCACGATCACCGCAATCGGTACGCGCTGTTTCCGCCTGACGATAAACTCCAGGTCCGGCCACTCTGCAACCTTCGCCCACTTGCCGCGTGTTCGCCCAAACAGTGCCAGCCTCGTCGCGCCGGTATCCACCCGTTCAAGTGACTGTGTCAGATCCACGACAAACTGATTCGCACCCGCGAATCCGATCTCCGCAAAATGAACACCGAACGCACCCATCCGCTGCAGCAGATGAACTGCGCTGGGTACAGAAATCTCAAGATTGGGCTGCTGCAGCCCGTCACGAAGGCTGGTATCGAACAGCTCAACCCTGGGCATTTTCACCTGTTCCATTGGCCTCTACTGCGATGAAGGCACGGAGGAGATAGCGCGTGCCTCATGTGTGGGATTAAGTCCATGATACAGTGCCGCTCAACATCGACTCCTCACCCTTGCAGCGTCTTCTTCTTGCGGCCGGGTAAGTTCCGCCCGCTCACCCGGGTGTTCCAAGTCCGTTGACAAAACATTGAACCAAACGAACTCTGGCTGCGTAGATCTCTATAACAGTGGCGGCGAACTCGTACCTGATTCGTCCACTGCAGGCTCATTCATTGGAACTGGAATTGCTTTGCCAGTTCCCGAAACATCATCAGTACCCTTCATCGGTCGTCATTTTGGTATCGAGGAGCGGAATAGCTCCAGTTGGCTCGGAGGTGCTCCATGGCATCGCGCAAAGGCAAAAAACTCTGGATTTGGATTGGTTCCGTCGTGCTTCTCTTCATCGTCGTCATCGGTGTAGGAGCCGCGCGCCTCGTCCGCACTGCCAGCATCGATCCCAATCGCATCGCGAAAGTGCAACGCGCAGATGTCGCCCGATCCGTCGTCGCTACCGGCAAAATTCAGCCAATCACCAAAGTCGAGGTCAAGAGCAAGGCCTCTGGAATCGTCGAGAAACTCTTCGTCGACATCAACAACAAGGTTCACAAGGGCCAGCCCCTCGCTCAGCTCGATCAGCAGGAGATTCTCGCCCAGGTCGAAGCGCAGCGGGCCCAGCTTGCCGCCGCTGAAGCCAATGTCGCCACCTATGAGGCCAATATCGAGCAAGACAAGGTAAACGCATCCGCCCCGGACCTGCCCATGTACAAGGCCAAGCTAGAGCGCAATCAGCAAATGGCCAAGGAAGGCATCGTCAGCAAACAGGCCCTCGACGACGCGGATCGCGACTATCTAGCCGCGCTCACCAAGCGTGACTCCTCCAAAGCTCAGATCGGCGTCGACACCGCCAAACTTAAGCAGGCCCGCGCACAGGTCGCGCAAAGCAAAGCCAGCCTCAAACAGCTTGAAGAGCAGCTCGCCTACACCACCATAGTCGCGCCCATGGATGGTGTGATCCTCTCGCGTGACGTCGAGATGGGCGACGCCGTTAGCTCCATCCTCGTCCTCGGATCCACCGCCACGCTCGTCATGACTGAAGGTGACGTAAACCAGGTCTACGTGCAAGGCAAAGTTGACGAAGCCGACATCGCTCACGTCTACATGGACCAGCCCGCGCGCATCAAGGTTGAAAGTTTTCGCGATCGCGTCTTCAACGGCAAAGTCACCAAGATCGCGCCCCTCGGCGTCGAAAAGGACAACGTCACCACCTTCGAAGTCCGCGTCAGCATCGATAACGCTACCGGCGAACTCAAAGCCAACATGACCGCCAACGCCGAGATCATGCTCGACGAGCACAAAGGCGTCCTTTCAGTTCCCGAAAACGCCGTCAGCTACGACGCGCAGAAAAACGCATTCGTACAGGTTCCCGACAAAAGCCAGAAAGAAGGCACGCACAGAGTTGCCGTCGTCGTCGGTCTCTCGAATGGCTCACAAACCGAAATCGTCAAAGGCCTCAAGGAAGGCGACCAGGTCGTGCTCCAGCAATGATGGATGGCCTGATCTGGCTGTGCACCGCCTCGGGTCTTCTCGCGATGAGCGGGACAAGAAAAGTCGTTAACATCCACACCTCCTCATTCGTCATCGTTGTACCCACTCCGGAGAACCCGTGCGAAAGCTCGCTCACATCTCATTCACCAAAAGGCTTCGCACTGCTGTTCACCCCCGCACAAAGGTGTTCGCAATCGGACAAGCCTTTTCCCGCCCACCATCACACCCGGCGCCGCCGAACTCAACATAGGAATGCACTTGTGTTGCACCTCGCCTTTGGCATCGCGCATGCTCCTCCTCTGATCGTGGAAATTCGTTTTGCCCTCCCCCCATCACCGTCGCAACTGAAGCACTTGCTTAACTAGATCACGCGGAATCAATAACCGGGGAACCACAACCACCAGAACCCCGTACTCTGACCGCAGGTACGCATTTGAATCGAGGAACAGATGAAACATTTTGCGTTAGCAGCAGCAGTCCTGGCCTTCGCAGCCCTGCCCGTCTTCGCCAGCGAAGCCACCTTTGAGCGCAACCTCACCGTCAACGGCCACGTGGAACTCGCTGTCTCCACCGGCTCCGGGCACATTCACATCACCCACGGCTCCTCCGATCGCGTCCACATCTTCGGCCGCGTCAAATCCAACTGGGGCAGCGGTGGCGATGAAAAGGTCCAGGAGATCGCGAAAAATCCACCCATCGATCAGACCGGAAACATCGTCCGCATTGGCCAGCGCCATGAGAACTACCACAACATCAGCATCGACTATGACATCGAGGCGCCAGCCAATACCTTCCTCGAAGCCAATTCCGGCTCCGGCGACATCAAAGATGACGGCGTGGGCCAAAACGCCAAACTCGGAACGGGCTCCGGCAGCATCTACGCGACCGGCCTCCAAAACGGCTTCACCGCCAACACTGGCTCTGGTGACATCCACGTTGAACAGGCCGAGGGCCAGGGTGATGTGAGAGTCCAGACAGGATCCGGCAGTGTCGAATTGAAAAACGTGAAGGGCGGCCTCCGCGCAGGCACCGGATCGGGCGACATCAAGGTCCAGGGCTCGCCGACATCTGACTGGAAACTCGAAACTGGCTCCGGCTCCATCGAGTTCACTGCCGGAAACACCGGCTTCAACCTCGACGCATCCACCGGCTCCGGTTCCGTCCACAGCGATCAGGAGATGGCTGTTCAAGGCTCGTTCGATCGCCACCACATCACCGGCAAGGTTCGTGGGGGCGGCCCAACGGTCCGCATGCAAACAGGCTCCGGTGACGTTCGCATTCACTGAGCTATCAGATTTGATCTCACGAACCCGTCCAGGTCCGCGAGATCAGAATTCGCAGCTGGGTCTAGGTGGCTGAGCTGCGAAGAAGCTGTAAAGTTCGTTCCTCAGGCGAGACCTCACGTGTCTGCAAGACCGCGATGGCACGGCTAGCCTCCTGGGTTGGTCTCGCCTGTCTTTTTCCCCTCCATTTTTGAACCAGAATCTTTTTCGCCTCGCCGGTGTCTATCTCAGTGAAGGGTCGACGATGTTCTGGCGCGACACCCATCCCGAAGAAGCACAACTGGCGCAAAGTCTCCAGCGCATGTGGTCCGATGCCGACCGTGATCAGAATCCCCTGCGCGCTCTGATGTGCTGGCTCGGCCTTCACCTCTGGTTGCAACCCGACTACACCGCCTTCACACGCCGCAACTCCATCCGCTTCTGTCCCGCCTGTTCCAGCGTCCAGATCAACGGCCGCATCTACCGCTAATCGCCTGCACATTACACTAACCCTATGATCCGCATTCTCCGTCCTGTACCCGTGGACCGCCTCAAACTTCTCGTCTTCGACCTCGACGGCACTCTCATCGACTCCGCGCGGGACCTCTGTAACTCCGTGAACGCCACTCTCAACCACTTCCATCGTCCTCATCTCACCGACGAGGTAATCGCAACCTACATCGGCAACGGAGCCCTCACCGTCGTTCGCCGCGCCTTCGCCGCCGATGACGGCATCGAGCCCGGAGAAGAACTTCTCGCTGAAGCTTACAAATACTTCCTCGACTACTATCGCGAGCACAAACTCGACTATACCTACGCCTACGAAGGCGTTCTCGAAGCCCTCGAAGCCCTCCACAAAGTCCACGACCAGGTCGAAGTTCCGCGCTCGAACGCGCCTCGGCGCCAGATGGCCGTCCTCACCAACAAGCCCGTCCGCCCCGCTCAGGCCATCTGTGAAGCCCTCGGCCTCGCCCCCTACTTCCTGAACATCTACGGCGGCAACAGCTTCGCCACCAAGAAGCCCGACCCCGAAGGTCTTCTCTCCCTGATGAAGGAAGCAGACGCCAGGCCCGAGGAGACCATCATGATCGGAGACAGCCAGGTCGACGTTCAAACGGCACGCAACGCCGGGGCCTGGTGCATAGGATGCACCTTCGGCCTCGCTCCTGGCAGCCTCGAAGTCATTCCGCCCGACATCCTCGTTGACTCCCCCATCGACTGGACAGCCGCTTTGTCCCCTGCGAAAATCGATTTATAAGGCTCGTTCTTGGCGATCACACCGCTGTCGTGCTCCCCGGCACAGCGCAGCGCAAGGCTCGCGGTCTACCGTCCGTTCGCGTGAACAGCGCACGATCAGCAAGTGACTTACCCGGCGCTCTCGGTTCCATCGGCTGGCCGCGCCCAAAACGATCGATGGAGTGGAGCGCTCGCCGGCCGTGCGAGAGCCTCCATTCGGTATAACCCCCGGTTCACTGAACGCGGGTAGCATGGCCGTCGATTTCCGGTTGTCCTTGGAGCTCTGCATGTTGCGCTTTCCTGCCATGGCTGTCGCGCTGCTGTTCTGTGCCACTGTTCTCTCTGCCGCCACCAATGACTCCGAATCCAAGTCGCAACCTGCAAACACTGTTCACGGCGTCGTGGCAGATCCCACCGGCGCCATTGTTCCAAACGCGCAGGTCAGCCTCGTAGAAGCCGATGGCTCTATTGCGGGCACCACCACTTCCGACGGCGTTGGCAATTTTCAGATGGCCGCACCCCACGCCGGCAGCTTCACGCTCGTCGTCTCCGAGCCCGGCTTCGAAACCGTCCACTTTCCTGTCACTGTCAAGCCCAACGTGGTCCTCGCAGCGCCCGCCTCCCATGTTCTCGCTGCTCCTTTCCACATAACGCTGCCCATCGCGGCGGTTGCCACCAACATTCGCGTAAACGGCGACACAAACGAAGACCTCACAGCATCTGAAGAAAATCACGACTCGTCCGTCCTCACGTCAAGCGAACTCAAAGAACTTCCCATCTTCGACAACGACTATGTTGGCGCCATGAGCGTCTTCCTCGACGACAGCGCCTCCGGAACCGGTGGCTCCGGCCTCATGGTCGACGGCGTCGAAGCAAACCGTTCTCCCGTCTCCGCCTCCGCCGTCCAGGAAGTCCGCATCAATCAGGATCCCTACTCCGCGCGCTACTACTGGCCCGGCCGCGGACAAATGGAAGTCATCACCAAATCCACAGCCGACAGCTACCACGGCCAATTCAACTTTTCTTTCCGTGACAACGCTCTCAACGCGCAGAATGCCCTCGCGCCCTCAAAGCCGTACGAGCAGCGACGGATCTTCGAAGGCCACGCCACCGGCCCTGTGTTCTTTTCCAAGAAGAGCAGTTTTCTCGGCAGCTTCAGCCGCGCTGAAGAGGACCTGAACTCTGTGGTAAATGCAGTGGTCGTTCCCTCGCCCGACAATCCTAGCGGACTTTTTCAGGCAAACGTTCCCACTCCAAACCGCGACACGGAATTCAGCGCACGCATTGCCCACCAGTTTGGTGACAAGCACTCCGCGTACGCGCAATATGCCTATGAAGAATGGACCGGCAAGAATCAGGGCGTCGGTGGCCAGACACTCGCCAGCGCCGCCTACAACGGCCTCTGGCACGAAGACGACACCGTCATTCACGTCGACTCGACCCTGTCGCCCGTCCTCCTCAACCAGTTCTCCGCCGTCGGCGAGCACAGCATGAACCGCCACATCAACGTAGTCGAAGCTCCGCGCATCAACGTAGCCGGAGATTTCAGCGGTGGCTCCGCACAAAGCGACTACGTCAGCACCGAGTACAACTTCCGCCTCAATGACATGATCACCTGGACGCGCGGCCGCCACACCCTCAAATTCGGCGCTGGTGCGCCCCACGTCAGCCGCCGCGCTTACGATGACAATACCAACGCGCTCGGCTCGTACACCTTCGGCCCCACCCTCAACCCCGACGGATCAGTCGCTGCTGGCGCGCTTGATAACTACGTAAACAATCGCCCCTCCGCCTTCTCGCAGAACACCGGCGACACCCACTTCATCTACCACCAGCAGGAGATGGGCGCTTTCATTCAGGACCAGTGGAAGATCAGCGACCGATTCTCCATAACGCCCGGAATCCGCTACGACTGGCAAAACTTCCTCGCCCAGAAACGCCTCGGCTTCGCGCCCCGCGTTTCCTTTGCCTACGTCATGGATGAAGACTCGAAGACCGTCCTCCGCGGCGGCGGCGGCATCTACTACGACCGCTTCGGCTCCGGCCCCATCCTCGACCTCGTCCGTTACGAGAACGCCCGCCGTCGCGCCGTTAACATCTCGCTCGATCCCGCCGATGAACCCGCCACAGGCTGTGTTCCAGTCAGCAACTGCGCAGCCATTACCGAGCAACCTGCCAACCTCGCGCAACTCGCCCCCAATGCTGCCATCCCCTATCAGATGCAATACGGCCTCTCCCTCGAGCGCCAGATTGGTGAGAAAGCAACCGCCGTCGTCAGCGCATATTCCGCCCGGGGCATCCACGAATTCCGCTCCGTCGACATCAACGCGCCCACACCTGAGTCCGGCTACACCGAGCGCCCTGATCCAAATTTCGGCATCATCCGCCAGATGCAATCCGAAGGCTTCTTCGAAGGCAGCGGTCTTGACGTCTCCTTCCGCGGCCGCGTAAACAAATACTTCACCGGTTTCGGACGCTACACCTTCTCGCACTATGACTCAAACACCAACGGCATCGGCTGGTTCCCCCAGAACCAGTACGAGCCCAACGACGAATGGGGCCGCTCTAGTTGGGATCGCCGCCATCGCGTCAGCATGTATGCGATGGTGAACCCCAAAAGCATTTACAACATCGCAGCAGGCGTCTTCGCTAACACCGGCCGCCCATACACCATCACCACCGGCACTGATGAATTTGGAGATAGCCTCTTCAACACCCGCCCGGACGGCGTTGAGCGCAACTCCGAAACGCTGCCATCGTATGTGGACCTCGATCTTCGCTGGGGACACGATTTCGCCATCACCGCGAACAAGGACGAAGAGGCCCCGCGCGTCGGCTTCTCAGCCGGAGCCTTCAACATCCTCAATCACGAGAATCCCTATAGCGTCGACACCGTCGAAACTTCGCCCACCTTTGGTGACGTCACCTCCGTCGGTCCCCCCCGCCGCGTCCAGCTTGGCATGCGCCTCGAGTTCTAGCGCCCTCGCATATGCGATAGATAGGTGCCCGATCTAGGCCGCACATCATAGAGCTTCCGTTCGAACTTCACTCCGCGCGGCGTCGGTGAGATACGAACAATTAAGCCTCTGATCCAGCAGAGTTCACCGCGGACCCCGCCCTCGCCCCATCACAAGGAACCGGCTGCAAACCAGCCACTCGGCAATGTGCTGCGCTGCGCATACGGCGGGGTGCCTCATTCACAGCACACACATAGAGCGTGGGCTCGATTTACAGTGAGCGCGACTTTGGTGGGATACGAAGAACTATAGCCCTTACCCCATCACCAGGTTCCTGCTGCACACAAGGCACTCCGAAATGTGCTCTGCATATTTACGGCGCGCAGTAATGTGGGCACCATCCGCTTTCCTTGCAATTTGTGAAATCTCCTTCAGCCTGATCGGCCCCAAAGGCAGCATCTCAACTGCCTGTCTGTCGGCCTCCGCAAGGCCCCATTCTTTGAGGACAGCCATAAATAGGTTGTATAGACGCAATCCTTCCTTGCAATGCTTTCTCACCTTGACTCCTGACTTGCCAGAGCCATGCAGGAAGGTACGGGAATGTAGGCTCTGGCGTTCTAAGTTGAACGTTCTATAACTGCATGTAATTCAATGTACGTTCACAGCTAGTTCAGGCTGCATAGGGCATTGGATGCTGCAATCTCCGAGCGCGGCCTCTCAAATCGTGCAGAGAAAATGGGCCGACAGCTGTGACGGCCCTACCTTCAATCGAGAGACAACCTTTACCTTTGCGCGGAAGGCGTTACGTTTGCCCTCTCTCGTCCCCACTGAAATTTCAGCCCCACCCGTACGCTCCTTGGCAGGCTCACGTAGCCAATCGGCGCAACGTGTCGATTGTCAGTCAGGTTCTCCGCCTGCGCGTATACACCCACCCAGTCTCGCAGCCGCACGCTGCCGCCCAGATCCACCTTTGCGTATCCGTGATCGAGATTCCGGTTCGGAAGCAGCAAGCTGTTTCCGCCGTTCTGATCCTCCCCACCCAGAAAGGTCGAATCATCCGCGCGGCTCGCGTATGCCGAGTTGAACAACACCGTCACTCGATTCCGCGAGTAACTCGCCGAGAAGAGTCCCGTGTGCGGAGGCCGCCGAAATGGCCGCGCTCCGACCAGCGGAGAATACGTCCCGATCGGAATCCCGTTGTACGTCGGCACCGGACCAAGCAGATCGACATCATCATTCGTAAACGACCGCTGAATCACGGCATCTAGATAGGTGTATCCGCCGCGCAGGAACAGATACTTGCCGATTCCGCTTTCCACCGTAGCCTCAACACCAAGCGCACGGAATGCCTCCGTGTTCAGGGTCAGCTCGTAAGCACCATCCGCCTGCAGCTGTTGCTCTAGAGCATTCTGCTGAGCCGGCGTCAAATTTGGCAGCAGCTCCGGAATCAAATTCCAACCAACGAATTCGATCTGCCTTCCAAACTGATTATGAAAAAAACTGGCTTTGAAAATCAGATGCTCACTCGCGAGAGACTGCTCGAATCCCCCTTCATACGTCCGCGCTGTCGGAGCCTGAATCGGTGAGATGTGCATCTGCGCGATCGTGTCCTGTCCACCGTACGTCTGCAGAAAGTTGTAAAGCGAATTGAATTGATCCGTCAGCGACGGCTCGCGAACGGCATCGCCGAAATTGAAGAGGATTCGCGTTCCGCTGAAAATACCTTTCCGCGGCCGCAATGCGTAGAACGACACACCCGCGCGCGGTGTCGTCTGCACTCCAAACAGCGAGTAGTGCTCCAGATCGCCGCCGAGCGTGTAAAACAACCGGTTCTTGAAATCCCCGTACACCGCCGCGCGGTAGTCATAGTTCGTTCGTTCCACTGGCGTGTAGAACGTGCTCCCGGGCTCCGATCCGCGCTCGTCTTCATACTGGAACCCGATTTGCGCCGTCAGGTGCGGAGTCACCGTGTAATTTCCCTGGTACACCAGCGCATCACGGTTCGACACCAGCTGGTATCCCTGCGGAAAGGTCCCCGGAAAATCAAGAATCGCCTGACCCGCTGCCGCGAACCCGTTCGCTCCCTTGATCGTCATCGTGTTGCCAAAGTAAGCCGAGTCTCCAAACATGTCATACGTCTGCAGAGTTCCGCTCGGCTCCCACAGATGAAACTGTTCACGCTTTCTCGTCGCGCCGTACCGCACCAGGTTGTGAAAGTCCGGCGTAGTCTGGTTGTCAATCGAAGCGCCGATGTATAAGTCTTGGTCCTTCTCTGTCGCATTGTCCGCAATCTGATGGAACTCCCACGTCCCCGGCACTCCCGTTCCATCCACGCCGTAAAAGACCGTCCCACGCACCTGCGTCGATCCCGTCAGCGCATACCCAATGTTCGCCGCTGCAGTCCCAACATGAAACTGATCGTTGGGCAAATCATTGTCTGTCTGCAGCCAGCTATAGGACCCCAAATAGTCCAGCTTCGCAAACGTGCCCGCCGCCGTCAGATCTTCGTGTGAGGTCTGAAAATTCCCCCAGTCTCCATGGAAAATCAGGGACGGAAAACTCGTCGTCCCATGTTGAGTCGCAACATCGACTACGCCGCTCTCCGCGTCCGCGCCATACAGGCTCGAGTTCGGCCCTCGATAAACCTCACTTCGCTCCATCGCTGTGGTCGTGAGCGGACCGAAATCGAAACGCCCACCCAGGTCGCCCGCATTAACGCCGTTCACTTGCACCAGGTTCGAGTCTGAATCACCGCCACGCACAAACAGCGAAGTCTGGCTCCCACGCTGGCCCGCCTGCACCACCGACGTTCCCGGCATCTGCCGCAGCGCGCTCACCAGGTCTGTGCTCAATTCCAGTTCCTGCGGCCCGATCACGTCGGTCGCCGCTCCGGTCTGCGGCTGGGGAGTCGGAGTTCCCGTAGCTGTCACCACGATCGACTCGTGAACCCAATCCGGCTCGAGAACGATATTGCGCTCGATGTTGTCCAATTGACCGGCGTAGAACCCAGGTGTCTCCAACTGCCTGAACTTCGTCGCCGACACAACAAGATAGAACCTGCCCTTGTGGCCCGTGAGTATCTGGAAACTTCCGTCCGCGCCTGACACCGCCGACCCTATGACCGACCCGTTCATCACCAGCTGCACCGCCGCGCCAGTCACGCGCGCCCCCGATGCATCCGTGACTACGCCGCGAATGGAAGCGGCCTCGGCAACAACCGTACACAAAAAGATGAGGAAAAACGCGAACAGCCGGTCGCGCCCTCGATCAGCAAACCGCTCGAATCTGTGTAACAAGAGAAAAAGCATCGGAAGGCTCCTCCGTTCCCCTCGGAACATGAAGCAAAGGTTGAGCGTCGAGGACCGGTCTCCTGACTCGCGCCTCCACCTGGACCTTAACCTTCCCGGAGATTGACTCCAGTGGTCGAGCGAATTCGCTCCGGCCAAGCCCCTCTTCCGTGACTAGAAAAGGGAGCGCTTACAGTTGCGGGGCAGTGGCGGATTTACACCGCCTTCCCGAGCATCCTGACGATTGAAGTTGTACCCTGACCCGACTGAATCGAATGGGCAAGGTTGTCATGACATGAGTTTCGATGACATCCACATTTATAAAAGGCGCACCGCACGAAGTCAAAACCGCCACCCTGGCATTCCGCCGTTGATGTGAGTTTCGCTCGTTACAGATGTTCGCAGGTTTGGCTACGAATCTTAAGCGCCTCGTTCGACGAATGCTGGCTCAGCTCGGCGGCTCGCCCCTGCATGGATACCCTTCGGAGGACCATATGGTATGAACTGCTTCAATCCCATGAGTGGTAGCTCAACGAATTTCATGCAGAACAGCGAAAGTGCGAAGGTGACGCACAACGCCATCCCAGCAGCCATCAGCGACGCAAAAGAAAGCCGCATGTGCCGTGCGAAATAGTCCGTCACCTCGGTAAGGAAATACGGGCGATACAGATAGTGAAATACATAAAGGCTGTAGCTCAGTGCCCCGACAAAACAGATCCATTGCTGGCTGCAGATCCTGTTGAGAAAGCTTCCTTCTTCCAGCACAGCGAGCAGAATCGCCACTCCCGTGAAGTTCGCCAGCGTAATCCAGGTCTCTTTCCCTGCATAGGTCGTCATCGCCCATGTCTCACCCTTTACCACGGCAAGAACCCAGAACGTGGCAGCGCCGCTCAACGCCAACCACTTCGCATAGGGCTTCACGCGTTGCATCAGTTTGGTCTCACCTACCAGACTCAGCAGAACACCCATCAGAACCGCATCCACGCGCGTCAGCGTGAAGAAGCTCAGATCCATGATCGATATACCGAGGTAGGAAGCCGCAAACCGAATTCCGCAGCACAACACAATGAGGGCGGTTGAAACCACAATCAGCTTCTTCCTGTCTCGAAAGCACCACACGATCAGCGGCCACACCAGGTAGAACTGCTCCTCAACCGCGAGCGACCAAAAGTGAGCCAGCGCCACCCGCCCCACTCCTCGATCCGTCTGGCCAAGCTGGAGATTTTGGATGTAGAGGAAGTGCGACCAGAAGTGAGTATCTGTCGGAATTTTGCGGATCGCACAATACCCTGCAATCCCTAGAAGAGCGATATAGAACACGGGAAATACGCGCAGGATGCGGCGAAGATAAAAGACTCGGAAAAAACCCTCGCGGTTTCGCGTGTGATACAGGATTCCGCCGATCAGGTATCCCGATAGAACGAAGAAAGCCGGAACCGCAAATAATCCTAGCGAGGCGAGTGCGGTGAGCACCTTCAGTCGAATCGTGTCAGGATGCGCCAGCCTGCTGGCCAGCAAGTAGTGGCCGCAAAACACCAACAGAAACCCGTATCCGCGCAAACCCTGAAGACAGGGCAAATACCTTCTCTTCGACTCGGCAAGCTGGTCTCTGCTCATTCTCGCCTGAAGACACGATCTGGAAGTCAGCTCTCAGAGCCGGTTCGCAAATGTGTAACTTCCTATCCTTTGAAGTTGATACCTGTACTCGATGCGATGACCTGCCGGTCCGTGATTGCCCCATGCTGCGAGCTTTCGGAGCCAACCTGCTCACTTTAGCTTGAGGGTCATCGAAACCAACTAGCTCAGAGGTCGTAGAGCCTCACCTAAAAGTGTCATCTGTTCTCATATCTTATTGATTATGTGAAGCCTCCCCGATTTGTGCCGAAAGTTTATACTTTTTCCTGAAAAGTAACCTCTCATTTCGCCACTGACGCACAAGAGCACTCAAAACATTCATTGTGAATGCGCAACCGCGACGGCTACACTGCTCGCCATGAGAAACCGGCTTCACCACGCTCTTGTCTTCGCCGCGGCTCTGTCTTTTGCCTTCTTTCTTTCATCGACCTCTGCACATGCGCAAGACTGGGCAAAGTCCCGACTTGAAGCCTCGCCGCGACATCGCGAGTACGTCCCGCTCAAAGTCGACAACCGCACGGTTCAGGCTCTCGTCGTCTATCCCGAGACAAAAAGCAAAGCCTCGGTAGTCATCCTCATTCACGAGATTTTCGGTCTGAGCGACTGGGCCAAAGAAATGGCAGACGAGCTTGCAGCTGAGGGATTCATTGTCATCGCGCCCGACATGCTTAGCGGACACGGCCCCAACAACGGCGGCTCCGACTCCCTGGCCGGACAGGATGAGCGCGTCAGAGCTGTCTCCGCTCTCGATCCCGCTGAAGTGCTCGCCGATCTCGACGCCGCCGCCGACTACGGCAAGAAGTTGCCGGCCGCCAATGGCCAGATTGCCGTCGCAGGGTTCTGCTGGGGAGGCGCGAAGTCCTTCGCCTTCGCCACCCATCGCCACGACCTCAGCGCCGCGTTCGTCTTCTACGGCACCGGTCCTGCCGACGTCTCTTCAATCAACGTACCGGTCTACGGCTTTTACGGCGGTGAGGACGCTCGTGTCGACGCCACCATTCCTGGCACTCAAGATGCGATGAAAGCCGCAGGGAAGACCTATGATCCCGTCACCTACGACGGCGCCGGACACGGCTTCATGCGCGCGGGCGAAGATCCCGGCAACACAAATCCAGCGAACAAAACCGCTCGCGAACAAGCCCTCACGCGCCTCATCAAACTACTGAAGGAAATGAAGCCGGCCAAGTCGTCACCGGGCCCATCCACCGGACACCTCTCGCTCCCAACATTGGCCGAAAAAACTTGCCACGAACCGACAAAGGCTTCGCTCTAGCAACCGAAGCCTTTGCTCAGAATGACCGACCTGGTAGGTCGTCTCTTAATCCCTGTGCCCAGTCGCTCTCCTACTTCTCGATCACTCCGCAAGCAATCCGATCTCCCGAATTCCCCGACGGGTCCGACATCAGATCATCTGCCTTCGCATGAATCACAAGCGCCGTCCCGCCTTCATGAAACAGCGAATTCTGCCCGTCACCCAGCGTCGCCCCGCTGAGCGTGAATGTCGCGCTCGCCTTTCCGTTCTCACCAACTTTCAAGTTCTCCAGATCGCCAACATGCGGATGCGGCTCCTGCGAGTTCTTCACGCCATGATGAGCGCTCGTCGGATTGAAGTGCCCGCCCGCCGTCGTAAACGCGGGCCCCTCGCACTTCCCCACGTTGTGGATGTGAATTCCATGCTCACCCGGCGTCAACTGCGACAACTTGACGCTTACCTTCACCCCATTCGCCACCTGCGACAACTTCGCTGTTCCAATCTTCGTTCCCTGGGCATTCATCACATCAGCATGAGCCGACTTAGGCCCCGCGGCGCTCGCCACCAGTCCAGAGCCCAGAAGCGCACAACCTGCAATCACTGCACCAATTCGCATCTCACAACCTCCGTTGAAATTCCCCGTTAACACTCGACAGCGTGCACCATCTTACACGAGCCTCATAAACTGGCCCCAAATGCGAGCAGCCGCCCGTCACAATCCTTCACCACAAATTCCCGGCAGTTCCAAGGCGTATTCGCAAGCCCGCGTGTAAACAACACGCCCTTTGCCGCGTACTCCGCATGAAGCGCGTCAGCATCTTCGATGTGCAGGTACGCGTCAAGTAGTTCGTCATCGTACTTGTATGGATTAGGCCTGGGCGGCTCAGCGCACCGGAAATGGATTGCATGCTGGTCGCGTGCCACAATCGCATACACCGGCGGATCTTGCCACGTGCTCAGGCATTCAAATCCCAGCTTATCTTTGTAGTAAGCCAGCGTTCCCGGAAGGTTCGTCGTGAAGAACAATGGCACGATTTGTCGAATCATGGCGTCAGTCTACAGCACAGCAATAACTCACTTCGGGCTACTTTCCAACCAACTTTCGCAGCCAGCCGGCGCCGCTCAGGCATCTTACCCTCAGGGTGATCGAATCCCAAACGAGGTCTGAAATGAGAAAACTCTCCGCAGTGCTCTTGCTTCCCCTTTTCCTCCCCACCATAGCCGTGGTTGCGCAGCGCTCCGCAATCCCCAGTGGAACCGAAATCACTGTCCGTACCGACGAGCCCATCGATGCCGACGTCCAGAGCGCCGACACATCGCACATGTACCGCGGAACCGTCAGCAAAGACGTGCTCGATCGCGACGGCAACGTGCTTATTCCCAGAGGATCGCGTGCACAGCTTGCCGCCGTGCGCGAGGATAACGCCCTGTCCATCGACCTCCGCTCCATCCGTGTTCGCGGCGTCCGCTACACCGTCGACAGCAGCGACATTCAGGCCGGCGATCAGAAAGAAGGAGTCGGCAAAAACAAACGCACCGGTAAATACGTCGGTGGCGGAGCCGTCGCTGGTGCGCTGATCGGAGCGATCGCCGGTGGTGGAAAAGGCGCAGCCATCGGAGCCCTCGCAGGCGGCGCAGCAGGTGCAGGCGCCCAGACTCTCACCCGCGGCAAAAAGCTAAGCGTTCCCGCCGAGAGCAATCTCACGTTCCGCCTCGAGCATCGCCTCAGAATCGAAGGCTCTTCGAGGTAACCCCGATTCCAATCCCACACAGCCCCAACCTTTCAGAGATCGAGGACGAGCCAAAAAGGTTCGTCCTCCCGCCTCCTCTTTCCCTTGGGCTACTTCTCCCCTGATCTTCAATTCCTCTCGTTGTGCAAATTTTCGCCTTATGTTCGCCTATACTGGCTCCGTGTGGCAGCTACCCCAATCCCGCATCTGCGACTACACCGTTCAGTGCAAAAGCTGCGGGGAGAACATCCCCGCTCCTGTAATGACCATGCCCGATTCGTGGATCGTCGCCTGCTGTCCGCTATGCGGGGAGCGCCGTTCCTACCTCCCACCAGAAATCTTCCGAGGCCGTCTCTCCCACCTGTTCCTCGCCCGCAAGCCCGTCAAGTCGGAACAGCGCCTCCGATAAACCGAAGGGCGCGGCAAGCCTGTCGCGAAAACCGTAACCGTATAAAAACGTCCGACCAGGCACCCCCAAGCATGTCAGCGCCGAAGACAGACAATCGAAAACTGAAGGCTGAGATCCTGCAGATGGTACAGATGTGGAAGACTGCCCCGAAGGACACACGGCTGGAATCTTGGTGACCCCGGGAAGATTCGAACTTCCGACACGCAGTTTAGGAAACTGCTGCTCTATCCACCTGAGCTACGGGGCCAACCCACACCAACAGGTTAGCATTCTTGATCTCCGGCAAGCGCCCGTCTCGCTCAGTCATTACGCCGAGTCTCACTGGATCACACCGCTCTCCTTTCTCGCATTTGCGATGCCCGACCCGTCGCGAGATGCCATCTGAAACTCCAGCTAAACTGCAGTATTGAGGTGGTCCCGTTTTGTCTCAAGTCCTTGATCGATTCAATCTCCATGGCAAGAACGCTCTCGTCACAGGCGCATCGCGCGGGCTCGGCGCCGGCATGGCTCTCGCGCTCGCGCAGGCAGGGGCAAATATCGTCCTGCACGGTTCTCGCGAAGTCCCGGAAAATGTCCTCCAGCAAATCCGTTCCACCGGCAGGAAATGTGCAGTCACGATCGGCGATCTCCAGGATCCGCAAACTCCCGCGCGTCTCATCGAAGACACCGTTGCTGCACTCGGGTCGATCGACATATTAGTTAACAACGCCGGCATGATTCGCCGCTCGCCTGCTGCTGAATATTCGATCGCCGACTGGACGAGCGTTCTGCAAACCAACCTCACTAGCGTTTTCCAGCTCTGCCAGTCCGCCGCAACACACATGCTCCGCCAGAAATCCGGAAAAATCGTCAACATCGCATCTTTGCTCACGTTTCAGGGCGGAATTCTCGTGCCCGCCTACGCGGCCGCAAAAGGCGCCGTTGGTCAGCTGACAAAGGCGCTCGCCAATGAGTGGTCTGCTTCCGGCATCAACGTAAATGCAATCGCCCCCGGCTACATGGCCACCGACAACACACAGGCGTTGCGCAACGACCCCGTCCGCTCGCGCCAGATCCTCGAGCGAATCCCCGCAAGGCGATGGGGTCTGCCCGAGGACCTCGCCGGCGCCGTCGTCTTTCTCGCCTCTCCGGCCAGCGACTATGTTCACGGCCATGTTCTCGCCGTCGACGGAGGCTGGCTCGCCCGGTGATACCATGAGCCGCGCTGTCTAGTAGCCTGTCAAATAGTCACTCGAAAACGAATGCAAACCGCACAAATTCAGTCGACTTTCTAGAGAGCATTAAGCACACCGGGGTCAAACAGGAGAGAAACATGAAGTCACAAGGTCTTCGGCTCGACAAGTATTCAATTGGGACGGGCGATCGCTTCGCGCATCAGGCAAAGGCGCAACTCCATGCGTGCATCATGGCGGCAGAAAGAGGCGTCGAAGTTATCCCCGTGTGGAACAAGTCGAACCGCGAGCACACAATCATCGGCTCCGAACCTTCGAGTGTGCGCCAAGCCGCGGATGCAGCGGTTAAATCGCTGGAATGGAAGCATCCTTACTATTGCGATGCCGACCACATCACCTCACAGACCGTTGGCCGTTTCGTCTCCTCGTGCGACTTCTACACCATTGATGTCGCAGACTCCATCGGCCAGCCTGCGCCGGCCGATGAGATCGATACCTTCGTAAAGCGCCACCCTGACCTCCTCCATCCCATCGCTCTTCATTCTTTTCCCGAACCATTCACCATCACTTCCGACCTCCTTCGCAAGACAGCCCAGAAGTACCTCGCCGCTGTGAAAAAAGCCGGCGCAGTCTATCGCATCATTGTCAACTCCAGGGGCGAGGGCAACTTCATCCCTGAAGTTTCAATGGACGAAACCGACACTGCTCAGACGCCGCTCGAACTGCTCATCATCCTTGCAGCCATCGCCGATGAAGGAGTTCCTGTGCAGACCATTGCACCAAAATTCAGTGGCCGCTTCAACAAAGGCGTCGACTACCACGGCAACGTCGCGCAGTTCGAGCACGAGTTCGCGCTCGATGTTGCCGCGATCGCCTATGCAGTGGAGCACTTCGGCCTACCCGGAAATCTCAAACTCAGCGTCCACTCCGGCAGCGACAAGTTCTCGCTGTACCAGCCAATCCACGCCATAATGAAGCGCTTCAACGCCGGAGTTCATCTCAAAACAGCCGGCACCACTTGGCTCGAAGAACTCATCGGCCTGGCTGAAGCAGAAGGAGATGGTCTCGCCATTGCGAAAGACATTTACGCCGAAGCTTACGCCCATCGCGAGGAACTCTGCGTCCCCTACGCCACCGTGATCGACATCGATCCCGCCAGGCTACCCTCCCCATCAGCTGTCCAGTCATGGTCCTCCGGCCAATTTACCTCCGCTCTGCGCCACATCGAGAATGCACCGTCTTACAATCCAAGCTTCCGTCAGCTTCTCCACGTTGGCTTCAAGGTCGCTGCGAAAATGGGTAAACGCTACCTCGACCTGCTCGACCTCCACGAAACTGTAATTGCAAAAAACGTGACCGAAAATCTGTATCAGCGCCACATCGCTCCCGTCTTCCTCGGAAACAATGAGAGATGATTTTTGGAAATGGTCCAATCGAGTTCGTCTTTTTCGTCGCCTGATCACTGCCTTTCCGGTCGAGATGGTAACCTAGCGAGCAAGCGCCAAGACCGCTTGGCCAGCTTCTTAAAGGATGGGCCGAATGAGGGGTAATGCAAAAGTACTTGAGCAACTGAACCAGGCTCTTCGCGACGAATTGACCGCCATCAATCAGTACTTCCTGCATGCTGAAATGTCAGAGAACTGGGGCTACAAGAAGTATTCGAAGTACATCAAGAAACAATCAATCGACGAAATGAAACACGCCGAGTTGCTGATGGAACGAATCCTGTTTCTCGACGGCATCCCCAAGATGGAGCCCATGTCCCTCACGATCGGCAAGTCCGTTAAAGACATGATTGAGTCTGATCTCGCCCTCGAACACGATGCCGTTGCTTCGTACAACGAGTCGATACGCGTCTGCGTGGAGAATGGCGACAACGGGTCTCGCGACCTGTTCATGAAGCTGCTCAAGGATGAAGAGGGCCACGTGGACTGGCTGGAAGCACAGGTCCATCAAATCAGCGAAATCGGCTACGAGCGCTATCTCATCACCCAGACCGAAGAAGGCTGACCTAGGCGCAAGCTTGCTCGTTCACACCACGGGACGGGACTACGAATCGCGCATCTTGTCCCGAACTAATTTCTGCGCGCCGCAATCTGAGCAGAGCAACCGATAAGCTCAGTTTCCCACCGTTTCCACCGTTCTCTTCAGCTGCCCGCAAGCCGCATAGATATCCCGGCCCCGCGGCCTCCGCAGATACACCGGAACACCTTCCGCACCCAACGCTCTCCGAAACGTCTCCACCGCGTTCTCTGAGGGAGTCGAATAGGGAACGCCTGGCCCAGGATTCCAAGCAATCAGATTCACCTTGGCTGGCAGCCCCGTCCGCCGCACCAGTCGCGCCACCTCCGCCGCGTGCTTCGGCTGATCCGTTACGCCGCCCAGCAGCACGTATTCGAACGTCACGCGCTCCTTAGCCCGCAATTGCACGCCGCGCACTGCGTCCATCACCGCTTCAATCGGCCATTTGCGATTGATCGGCATCACCTCGCTTCGCACCGCATCGTTCGGTGCATTCAAGCTGATGGCCAGCTTCGGCCTCACATCCGCCGGCTCCTGCGCGAACTTCTCAATCCCCGGCACAATCCCCGAAGTCGACACCGTCATCCTTTGCGGGCTCAGCCCAACCTCCTCCACCAGCAGCCGCACCGACCGCATAAAGTTGTCGTAGTTTAAAAACGGCTCGCCCATCCCCATAAACACCAGATTCACGCGATCCTTGCCGACCTCCACGCCCTGCCGGTCCAGAACCGCCACCACCTGCCCCGCAATCTCTCCGGCACTCAGATTCCGCTGCAATCCAAGCTTGGCCGTCAGGCAAAACTGGCAATTCACCGCGCATCCCACCTGACTCGAAACACAAATGGTCGCCCGCTCCCACTCGCGCCCGGCTCGCTCGTTCGCGCCCACCGTGTCACCTGCCTCGCCTTCATCTCCCTCCGGCATCCAGACAGTTTCCACAGTCAGCCCGTCCATCTGACCTTGAACGAGGTATCTCTCCGTACCATCTATTGATGTGAAAACCTGCACAATTTCCGGCCGGCCCACCCGCCAGCCGTTCACGATTAACGACTCCCGCAGCGCTTTCGGCAGTGTCGTGATCCCCTCAACATCAACAATCCTTTGGCGATAGATTGCCTCGGCCACTTGCTTCCCGCGCCACTTGGGCATGCCAAGCGCGATCATAGCCTCGCCCAGTTCTGCGGCATTCATGCCAAAAAAACTTCTCAGGCTTCCACCAGCCCGGTTTGTAGCGTCTAATGGGATCAGTTGTGGGTTTGCGGTCACGGCTGGTTTCAGCATAGAGCTTTTCTATATCCATTGCAGCCATCCGCACTCTCCGGTAAACCGCTCATCTTTTTTCGTTAGACCACGGCCGGTGAAGGGGCAACCTTCCACGCCCATTTCGCCTTACAATCAGAGACCGACAGAATACCGATGAATACTCAGCGAAACCTTCGCCGTACTGTATTGCCCAACGGCCTTATTGTCCTGACCGAGCGCATGGAGCATGTCCGGTCAGTCGCCATGGGCGTTTGGATCAAATCTGGGTCCCGCTGTGAGGCTCCCGAAATCAACGGAATTTCCCACTTTGTAGAACACATGGTTTTCAAGGGAACTCGTTCCCGTACTGCCCAGCACATCGCCCGCGAAATGGACTCCATCGGCGGCAACCTCGACGCCTTCACCGGCAAAGAAACCATCTGCTTCAACGTTAAGTCCCTCGCGGATCACGTCCCCATTGCCCTCGACGTCCTCACCGACCTCGTTCTCAACCCTACCTTCGCGTCGACTGAAATCGAACGCGAACGCGGCGTCATCCTCGAAGAAATCAAAATCGACGAAGACAACCCGGACGTTCTCGTCCACGAATTGTTCACGCAGAATTTCTGGAAAGATCATCCCCTCGGCAAACCCATTCTCGGCACCACGCAGACTGTAGGCCGACTCGATCAGCAGAAGCTCTTCGACTATCACGCCGGACGTTTCCGCGGCGGCAACATGATCTTCTCTGCAGCCGGCGATCTCGAGCACGATCAGTTCGTCGACTCCATCGCACAGAAATTTTCCCCGCTCCTTCCCGGTGAGCCTGCATTCGAGTTGCAAACACCTCAGGCCAGCGCGCGCATCCTTCTCCAGAACAAGAAAGCGCTCGAGCAGGTTCAGCTCTGCCTCGGCGTCCCGGCGCCTCCCATCACCGACGACAATCGCTTCGCCACCCTGATCCTCAACACCATCCTCGGCGGCGGTATGAGCTCGCGCCTATTCCAGACCATTCGCGAAGAGCGCGGCCTCGCCTACGCCATCTACTCCGACCTCAGTCCCTACAGTGACACCGGATCTCTCTGCGTCTACGCCGGCACCTCCGCCGGAAAAGCTCTCGAAGTCGTCGACCTCGTGATGGCCGAATTCAGCAATCTCAAGGAGAAACTTCTGCCCGACGAAGAACTCAGGCGCGGCAAGGACCAGCTCAAGGGCAACATCCTTATGGGACTCGAAAGCTCGAACTCTCGTATGGCCAATCTCGCCCGGCAGGAGATGTACTTCCATCAGTTCTTCACCGCGGAAGAAGTTATCGCTCGCATCGAAGCCGTCACCGCGGACGAGATTCAGACTATGGCGAAGCGCCTCTTCATCCCCGATCGCATCGCCATTACTCTCCTTGGCCGCCTGACCGGCATCAAGCTAACCCGCGACCGTCTCGTCTGCTAAGCACTGGAAAGAGAACAGGGATTTAGGAATAACTAGTCAACGTCACTAAGCACTCGTTTTCGATAGTCGTTTTCATCACAAGGATCGTTGACTGGGTCGTTACTCCTACTCCCTATTCTTCACTCCCTTTCCACTGTTGCCTGTTCCCGCCTTTTGAGCGCTCCCTTCCCCTCCCGCGTCTATAAGTTGTACGATTTCTCGTGTGGGCGGCCCTATCCGTCTGCCTTCAGAGGACTGGAAACCAAATGAACTGCACGTTTTTGAAGTCTGCCAGGCAGCGCCTCATGCGCGCCCGTGTCGAAGAAGACGGATTTACGTTGATGGAACTCCTCATCGTTATCTCCATCATCGTCATCCTCATGCTCATTGCCATCCCCACCGCTAACACCATTCGGAAACACACGGACGAGGTCTCCGCGCAGAAATCGCTCCAGACCATCGAGCAGGCCCAGTCGATGTACGTCACCAACTACCCGGTTCAGGGATATGCATGCTCGCTCCAGGCTCTCGCCGGAGAGCCCAATGCAGGCCCCCCCAGTCCGACCAGCGCACAGCTGCTGAACGGCCAGATCGCAACAGGCATCAAGGACGGCTACATCTTCAACATCACAAACTGTGTGAAATCCACTTCCAATAACAGCGAGCGCATCACCAGCTACACCCTCACTGCCGTCCCCGCCACCGTCGGCAAAACCGGCGACCGCGGCTTCTGCGTTGAAGCTGGCGGCGCCATCAAAGCCGACCCGGCCGGCGGCACCAACTGCACCCAGACGGTGCAATGATAAAGTCTAACCCGAACAAGAAAGTTGGGTGCCCGATGCTAAGCCGGCCGTCAGGCCAGCTTACGGTGGGAAATGACAATCTGCATTTTCCCAAGCTCATCTCTGACACACACTCTGGGTGCCCTATCCTAAATCGTCTGTCAGGACGGTTTAGGGTGGGATGCAAGTCACTTCTCCTCGCAACCTTGTTCCTGTCCGTACTTCCGCTCTCAGCCCAGCAACTCACCACCCACGACCTCGCGCAGCGCGTCGACCGCCACTACAACAATCTCAAATCCCTCAAAGCCCAGTTCACTGAGTCCTACGAAGGCCTGGGTCGCACCCGCACTGAATCCGGCACGCTCCTCCTGCAAAAACCCGGCCGCATGCGCTGGGACTACTCCCATCCCGCTGGGAAACTCTTTCTCCTCGACGGTAAATACGCCTGGTTTTACTCCAAAGGCGACCCGCAGGTCCAGCGCATCGAAGCCAAAAAGCTGGATGATCTCCGCTCCCCGCTCCGCTTCCTCCTCGGCCACACCCAGCTCGAAAAAGAGATCGATCACCTCGCAGCATTACCCGCCGCCAATGGCGCCTTCACTCTCACCGGGATCCCGCACAAACAAGAGCAGCGCATTCAGCGCCTCACCCTCACCGTCACTCCAGAAGGCACGATTACGGACATCGAAATCCAGGAGACCGATGGTGCCATCACGCGATTCACCTTCAGTGGCGAACAACCGAACCCCCCAATCCCGTCCTCAACCTTCCGTTTCACCCAACCTGCCGGCATTCCAGTCGTCAACGCCATGGGCCCCGTCTAGCGCCATCCACCTAGGATCACTCCCATCACCGTCAGCGCCACGGTCAAATACCCGCCATTGATCAGCACATAGCTCAACGACCTCTGCTCAAACAGGGACACCATTCCGATCCCCATTGCCACCCAGCCAAACCCCGCCAGAAATCCTGCCATCGCACCGAACGCCAGTGTCGTTTTCGGATCGTTCAGAAACATCGCCAGGTTCACCGCCATTACCAGGCTCAATACAAGCGCCAGCGCAAACACCTTAGGCCCTGCGACAGGCGGATCTGCAAACCCATTCGCCTTTTTCCATGCTCCGCCCAGTAACAGCGGCGAATACCACAACCCGCCAATCGCAAACGCTGATACCGCCGCCGCAACCACCGCCAAAAAGTTCAAAGATTGAAAACCCAAGCCGAGCCTCCTCCGCGAAATTCCCGAAACCTGAACCACTCGCTGACCTGCTGACTTGCCATGGCGCGCAGCGCCGCTGACTTGCTGAGAGATGGAGCCCCAGCAGTTTGCGCCTCGGCTTAACCACCCGCTACCTCGCTACTGCTCCTTCCTCCAATCCATCGGCCCTTCTACAAACCTCTTGTGCAGAGTCGCCATCAACTGCGCATTCCCCGCGACAAGATACTCGTAAGCCTTCGTCCACTCATCTCCGCTCTTCCAACCCGACTGCGTCAGCCGCACAATCGTCGAATTCCCGTGCGGCTCAAAAGTGAATACCGCTCGCGTCCGCTCAGCGCGCACGGTCGGAAACTTCTCCGGAGCCAGCGCCGCAATCACGAGTTCCTTCTCCGGCAGAAAACTTACAATCGTGCCACCGCCCGTGTTCCCGCTGGGGAAATGCACCAGCCAGTCTCCGCCCGGCTTCAGATCCACCGTTGCATCCGGGAACAACCACGTGCTCAACCCCTCGCTGGTCGCAAACGCGTGCCACACCTCGCCCACCGGAGCCGGCACCTCGACCTCAATCGCAAATTGACTTGGCGGGGCACCCGCCTTCAACTCTGCGGTTTGCGACCATGCAAACCGCGCCGGAATGCTGATTAACAGCATCGCTAACAAAAGTTTGGCCTTCGTCATAGTAGTTAGTTGAACGATCAACTAACATATACCTCAGGCAGTATTCTTGCTGTCAAGAGAAAAGAGATGGCTGCTCCAAAAAACGCCGCAACCCGCGACCGCCTCATCGACTCCGCTCGCTATCTGTTCTGGGAGCGAGGCTACGCCGGCACCAGCATGTCCGAACTGCTCGCTCACGCCGAAGTCAACTCAGGCAGCTTCTACCACTTCTTCGACAGCAAGGAGGCCCTCCTCCGCGCCGTCCTCGAGCAATACATCCAGTTGCTCCGCCCCATGGTCGTCAATCCGGCCTTCGCCACCACGCCCAAACCACTCGAGCGCATCTTCGCCATCCTCGCCGGCTACCGCGAACGCATTCTCATGACGAACTGCACCTTCGGGTGCCCGCTTGGTCGTCTCGCTCTCGAGGTGGATCCAGAAAACGCCCCTGCGCACAAACTCATCGCTCAAAACTTCCAGGGCTGGATCGAAGCCGTTCGCGAATGCCTCCTCGAAATGAAGTCCTCGCTCCCGCGCGGCACCAACATCGACGCCCTCGCAACGTTCACTCTCGTCACCATGGAAGGCGGTGTCATGCTCTCCCGCTCCTACCGCACAGTCGACCCCTATGACCGTGCTGTGGAACAACTCCGCGAACACTTCCGCCTCCTCCTCGCAAATTCCAAAACAAAAAAGCCCCGCTGATCGCGGGGTTCCGCAGGTCCGGGGTCCCCACGAACTGGGTTTCGTTCGTGGGGTGGAGGTCTCGCTTCTGAGACCTGGGATTAGAGTCCAGTCCAGGTCAGTACCCGTACCCAAACGGCCCGTACGATCCGAACACCCGATAACTCGTAATCGTATTCGGATAGTACGTCACCCTCGGCGGCGAATAGACCGTCACAGCAGGCTGCGTGTACATGTACACATGCACCGGCGGCGGTGGCGGAGCCGAATACACATACACCGTCTGCGGCGGAGGCGAATACACCGGCATCACCGGCATATAGACCGGCTGCACGTACGACTGCTGTGGAGCCGGCGCATATGCCTGCTGTTGCTGCGGCGCATAAGGCTGCTGGTACTGTTGCGATGGCTGATACTGCGGCTGCTGATACTGAGGTTGTTGGTACTGCTGCGGTGGGGCCTGGTACTGCTGTTGATATTGCGGTTGCGGCGGCGGCACATTCTCTGAGAACCTCTGCTGCGGTTCATCGCGCGGAGCATCGTCGTATCCAGTCGGCCTGCGATACAAACCCGAAGGATCGCGATCCGGATCGTCCACAATCGGCACCTCCGTATCGTCCATCACCTTCAGCGTCAGCCGCGTCTCCGCCTTCAACACCGGCTTCGGCCCGCGCCCCGGCAGACTCAGCAGATCGATCGGCCACAGAATCGGAATCGACCACATCACGATGTCCCGCGTCGCATGTCCCTTTCCCAGAATCCGTCCTTGCCGGTCCACTTTGAAGCCCGGCGCGTCCACCACTCTCGCATAGAGAGGCAGCACGGTACGCGGCTGGATTACCATGCGGTCGAACTTCAGCTCCATCCATCCCTTGCCTACAAAGTGCCCGGGATCTTTGTAATCTTCAAACCGCCCTTCGAGATACGTGTTAAATGGCAGGCGCGCGCCACTGTTCCTCGACATGATGCTTGCTTGGCACAGGACCGGATCACCGACTGCCGCTGTTCCCGACGACAACCTGCCCTCCGATACCGTGCAGTTAATCAGTGCGCCGGCAGGCAAGATCTGCCTGGCCGCATGCGCAACAAACGCTGGAGACAGCAACAGTGTGCAGAGAGCCACATGAGCGCTCCTCATCGAAAGCCTCCTAGTATGAAAGCTCGCGCCCGACCAGCCGTACTGACCCCCGGCGAGAGCCGGCTATTTATTTATGGAATTTTGCCCACCACTACAGCCGAGCAGTCTTGCTCCCGCGTTGGTGCGAGAAGTCGTCCCGGATCCGTGCGGATCCGCCCTCGCTAAAATGAAGCGCCGCTCAATAGGTGAGTGCCGAAGTACTCAACGATTCCGAAATGATGCGTCAATTTTTCCCGCAGAGGATATCTGCCCGGCAGGTCAGGGGAGAATATGACCCGTCGCGCTCGAAACGCCTGTGGCCGTGCCAGGTTCACATACATCCGTTCAGAACCCAATGCCCTCCCCAGACCCCAGAACATTTCCAAAGTTGCGCGTCAAATCAAATTTTTCTGCGCGGGCCGCTCACCCCACGCTTTCACAGCCGTCGCAACCTACTTCCTACTTCCTACTTCCTACTTCCTACTTCCTACTCCCTACTCCCTATTCCTGCCATCACGGCGCCAGCTTCCCATCAAACGTCGTGCAGCTGTTCACATCCCCTCCATCCAGCCCTCGCTTGAACCACTCCTGTCTTTGTGCGCTCGATCCATGCGTCCAGCTTTCGGGACTCACCGCTCTTCCGCTCATCTTCTGTAGATGGTCATCGCCCACCGCCGCAGCTGCTCTTAGCGCACCTGCCACGTCATCCTCATGCACGATATTCCTCTGCTCCGTGCTGTGGCCCCAAACTCCAGCAAAGCAATCGGCCTGCAGTTCCAGATCCACTGACAACGGATTCTGCTCGCCCTCATCTTGCTGGGACAAACGCCGCATCCTTTGCTCGATGCCTAGAAGCTTCTGCACGTGATGCCCCAGCTCATGCGCCACCACATAGGCCTGCGCAAAGTCGCCCGTATCGCCGCCGAACCTCTTCAACTCCTGCCAGAACCCCAGATCGATATAGACCTTCTCATCCTCCGGACAATAGAACGGCCCCGTCGACTCCTGCGCCGTTCCACAACCCGAGTACGTCATATCTCGATAAAGAACCAGCTTTGCGTGTCGATACTGCCTTCCGTGTGCGGCAAAAATCTCTCCCCAGTTTTTCTGCACATCGTCCAGCACAAAGCTGACAAGGTGCACATCGCGCTCCTCGCCCGCCGACTGCTGCACGGGGGCATTCGAAGGCCCCGGCTCCGGCTCCGGCTCAACATTCGACGATCCGCCACCAGAGAAGAAATTCCGCCCTGTAACCACACTGAGAATCAGCAGCAAGATGAATCCGCCAATTCCCATCCCACCGCCAAATCCGAACCCACCGCCGCTGCTTCCTCTGCGGTCCTCAATGTCCGAGCTCACTCCCTGGTCTTGCCATTCCATGATTCCTACCCTCTATCCCTCAGATGCAGTTTGGCATACTCCCCAGCCACCCAGTACCGCCAAGACGTTCGACTCTGAAATTGATATCCTGACTGCTAGGTGATCTCTTCATTCTTCTTCCGGCCCGCTGCGCGACTCGCCGCGTTCGCACTGCCTGGCTTGATAGTCTTGGGTCTGCCGGCTCACGCCACTTGTAACGGACCCGCTTCTCTTGTCTCCAATCTGAAAGCTCACCCAACTGCCAATAACGCCGTAGTCCTCGGCAGCTGGTATGCCAGCCACAAGCAGTTCGATTGCGCCGTCGAGACCTTCCGTGCCGGCCTCAAGACTGATCCCAGATCCGCCCAGCTCCACTATCTTCAAGGCCTCGCCCTTCTCGCTCTCCGGCGCTCTGCTGATGCCCAGTCTGAATTCGAAGAGTCCGCTCGTCTCGAGCCCAGTGTGATCAAGCCCCACCTTCTCCTCGCCTCTATATACGAGGAACAGGGCAAACATCCGGCGGCTGAAGAACAATGGCAGCTCGCGCTCGCCATCGACCACTCCTCTGAGCCCGCTCTTGAAGGACTGAGTTCCGCCCTTCTTGCCCGCCAGGACTATCCAAAAGCCATCATGCTCCTGCGCGACGCTCCCCGCACCGAACGCCTCGCCATCAATCTCTCCCGCGCCTTCGGCCAGCTCGGTTATCTCAACGACGCCGAACGCGTCCTCAGAGAGGGCCTTCAACTCCATCCCGACTCCATCGATCTCACCAAAGCCATGACGGTCGTTCTCGTCCGGATGCATCGCAACGCCGACGCCATCAAGCTCGTCACCGGCACAGCCAACGCGCACCCGGGCAATGTAGACGAACAGATCGAACTCTTCCGAGTTCTCGTCCTGCTCAGCCAGTACGAGAAAGCCCGTCCCATGGCTCCCAAACTTCTCGCCGCCCGGCCGCACGACTCCGAAGTTCTCTATCTCAGCGGAATCATCGAGACTGAAGACGGCAATCCCGAACAGGCGAGAATCCATCTCGAAGAAGCTGTCAGGCTCGATCCGGAAAACAACAACGCCCACTACCACCTTGGCGTTGTTCAGGTTCAGCTTCATCAATGGAAAGAGGCCGTAGAGAACCTTCAAAAATCCATCGAGCTGAAGATCCCCCTCGCCGAAGCCCACTTCGAACTCGCCAAAGCCCTTCGCGGTCTCGGCCAGCCTGATCGGGCTGCTGAGGAGATGAAAACTTATCAGCAGCAGAAGAAAGCGCACGACGCATCGCAGGCCGCTGAAGCCGCCGTTGCGCTGGCCGACAAGAACCTTGAAAGCGGCAAGACAGCCGAAGCCATCGCTAAATATCGCGAAGCAGTCGACACTCAGCCCAACGACGCCCTGTACCACTACAAGCTCTCGGTCGCGCTCCGCAAGGCCGCCGACACCGACGGCGAACGCGCCGAGTTGGAGCAGGCTGTCAAGCTCGACCCCAGACTAGCCGCCGCTCATAACGAACTCGGATTCCTGCTCGCACGCGACGGGGACGCCTCTGCCGCAGTCGATCATTTTCGTCTCGCCGTTCAGTCCGCCCCGGCCTGGACCGACGCATGGGTCAACCTCGCTGCAGAATTGGCTGTACTTTCCCGATTTCCGGAAGCCCGCGAAGCCGTATCGCGAGCCCTCGCCCTTGATCCCAATAACGCAGACGCTCGCGCTCTCAGCGATCAGCTCGCCCGAGACCCAGCGGCACAGCCGAAGCCGCCCGCACCAGTACCACCCTCCTGAGAGGCTCCCCCCACGGTGGAACCCATCTCGACACGGAAACGCCCTCCCTGCGACCGAAACTGAGACAGAAATCCGGTGATTTCAGTCACACCTGAAACCGCCAAAAGAGAGTATCGTTCCCAGAGTCAAAACTAGATCGATTGATTGAGTTTCGAGCCGAACAATAGTCTTACTCCGTCTCCAACCCGGCCAGCCGAAGATCGCTATCCGGAGTAAATATCGTCGAATCTGAACGATATGGGATAAACGGTTTAGTAGAGGGTTCCGGGCACTTTTTGGGACTTGCCGATGATATCTCCGGTGTGTTATCGATACCGGGATTCATCTAGATGGGTTTCTGGCGTGTGCTACCACCAAGTAGTCGGTGTCAGGCCGCGTCAGATTACAAAACAAGAACAACAAACGCTTCAGGAGGCTGGTAAATGTTTACAAATCAAAGCGGGGCATCGACCACGATGTCACGATGGGTTCGACGTGTGCCTTGGCTGCTAATCCCAGTCATGCTCCTGTCGTTTTCCGTCGCCTACGCCCAACAACTCACGGGTACTCTGAGCGGTATCGTTACCGATCAGACCGAAGCCCGTGTGCCCGGCGCGCAGATCGTGGTGAAAAACGATGCATCTGGTGATCAGCGCACAACCACCGCAGACAGTTCGGGATTCTGGTCAGTGACGGCCCTCATTCCCGGCACCTACACCGTTCACGTGTCTGCCACGAACTTCGCTCCGTGGGAAATCAACGGCGTGGTTCTGAACCAGGGCGATAGCCGTACGGTTCCGAACATTCGCTTGAAGATCGGCGGAGAACAAACGGCCGTCACCGTCATCTCCGGCCAGGATGCAGAAATCCCGGTGGATACCGCAGAAATCAGTGCAACCCTCAACAACGAGCTCGTCGATACCGCCACCCTGACCGGGCGTAACGCCGCTGAGCTCATCAAGATGATGCCTGGCGTCGTGTTCAGCGGTGCCACATCCGGCTACAACAGCCAGACTACCGGCACGAACAATGGTCCTGCCGGCCAGTTCTCCGCTAACGGCACGCAGCCTTACGGTTCCACCGACGTCTACCTCGATGGTGCCAACCTCATCGATCCGGGTAACGCTGGAACGCAGGTGGCGAACATCAACCAGGACATGACCGACAGCGTCAAGTATCTTTCCGCCTCCTATGGCGCGGAGTATGCCAAGGGCCCCGCAGTTCTTCAGGCATTCTCCAAGAGCGGCGGCCAGAAGTTCCACGGCGAAGGCTATGTCTACGCACGTGACTCAGGCGCTCTCTTTGCGAACGACTGGAACGCAAAATCGCAACAGATCGCCAGCAAAAAAGCGAACACCATCTCTCCGTCGTACTTCTACTACATCGGCGGAAACATCGGCGGTCCGGTGATCTTGCCCCACTTCAATAAGAATCGGGACAAGCTCTTCTTCTGGGGCGGCTACGAGAACATGATCCAGCACCCCTATAACGCTCCATACAACATCAATGTTCCGACAGATGCCCAGCTCGCTGGTGATTTCACGAACGCTGGTGTCCCGAGTGGAGTTCTGGGTGCATGGCCGAACGCGTACAACACCCCGAATGCAGGCAGCGTGGGAGCTCTCCCGCTCTCAAACTTGACCCCGAGCTTCGATCCCGATGGCATCAAGGTCAATAACATCAACCCCAAGGCGAATCAGACACCCAACAGCGCAAATGGCTGGGCCAACTATGGCTTCGTGCCAAATACTCCGACCAATCGCTGGGAAGCTACCGGTAAGGTCACCTATGCGTTCAGCGACAACACCAAGATCTGGGGCTCTTACGCATATCAGAATGAAACGGATAATCACCCGCTCTCGATCTGGTGGGAGCCGGCCTACGCGATTCCCTACCCTGGCAAGCCGTCAGGAAAAGAAACTGCGAACGTCTACCTCGCCAACTTCACGCACGCTTTCAGTGCAACCACCACCAATGAATTCGTCTTTGCCTATTCGAAATTCGTCAACGCCAACAAGCTGAGCGACCCCGCTGCGGTAAGCCGTACAACTCTCGGCATCGCGACGACCGGAATCTTCGGCGATACGCACAAGATGAACCAGATGCCTGACTTCTTCGACGCATGGGCTGGCGCCGGGACAACGGACATCCGCCAGTTCACCTTCGACGGAGGCATCTACGGTCCCAACAGCTTTGGCAAGACCTCCAAGGCACCGTCCTTCGCTGATACGTTTACCAAGATCATCAAGTCGCACAGCGTCAAGGCTGGCTTCTATTGGGATGCCCAGGAGAACCTGCAGTCCTACAGCAGCTGGGATGGAAACGGAGAGTTCAACGTCAATCCGTGGGGCAACAACTCCAGCGGAAACCTCGTACTCGATCGCTTCCAAGGCCGCAACAATTCCTACAACGAGGCAATCTCGACTCCAGTCCCCGACGAGCTCTGGCATCAGTGGTCAATCTGGGCACAGGATTCCTGGAAGGCTACTCGTAAGCTGACCCTGAACGTCGGCCTCCGCGCTGACCACATGGGCCAGTGGTATGACAAGCTCGGCGGCACCCAGGTTTGGGATCCTTCGACTTACGACAATTCACCCAATCCCGCCGCCAACACCGGCCTCGCTTGGAACAAGATCAATTCCAAGGTTCCGGTCTCCGGCTGGGGCAGCAAACTCTTCACATATAACCCGCGTGTCGGCGTCGCCTATGACCTTCGCGGAAACGGCAGAACGGTCATTCGTGCTGGCTTTGGCACCTACCGCTATCAGGTGTCGGACAACGACGCAGGCTCTGCAATGAACGGTCCTCTCGGTTCCTTCCAGTACAACACCGCTGGACAACTCGGAGCAGGATTCTATGGCTACAATGTCGCCAACGGCCTCGTTTACACGAACTTGGCCCATACCACCACAACTCAGCTTACGGTTCCGAAAGCGCTCAATCAGGTCGGCGGCACCATCAATGTCGACAAGTTCCACGACAACGAAGTCCCGTACGCAGACACTTACAGCTTCGGCGTTGCTCAGGCCCTGCCTTCGCACACCGTGATGGAGATTTCGTACGTGGGCAGCGCAAGCCGCAATCAGCTGCTGAATGGCAACAGCAACTTGTTCAACGTCAATCCTGTGGCTCTTGGCGCGTACTTCAAGCCGAACCCGAACCCGTACAGCGCCAATTACGGCAAGCTCGAAAACCCGAATCCGATCAGCGGCAGCGGCGATATTTCGACGAACGCCCAGGATTTCCGCCCGTTGCACAACTACCAGACCATCAACCTCTATCAGCATGGTGGTTACGCAAACTACAACTCGCTGCAGATTTCCGGTCAGAAGCAGTCCGGCAATCTGTTCCTGTTCTCCAACTTCACCTTTGGAAAGGTGCTTGGTACGCGTGATGGCAGCACCTCCAACGGCAATGGAAACGGCCAGCTTGTTGATCCGTTCAATCTTGCCAACAACTACGGACCGCTGGGCTACGACCATACAAAGGTCTTCAACCTCTCCTTCACGTACAAACTGCCGAAGCCTATCCACAATAACTGGGCTCTCGGTCAGGTTGTGAACGGTTGGGAACTCTCTAACTACACCACCTATCAGGATGGTGCGCCCTACCAGTCGAACATCGACCGCAGCATGCGTGCCTCCTACAACTGGAACAAGGCTCAGCCCGACATCACCATGCCGAGCGGCCTGAAGACGGAGTCAATCAACGCAAGCACCTGGTTCGGTTCGGGTGAGGCGCCGGCTCTCCTTCCTCTGGTCGTTTGCGATCCTCGCAAGCATCTGATGAAGAACCAGCAGTTCAACCCGAACTGCTTTGCAGCTCCGCTTCCGCCAACTGCGACCTCCGTCGGACAGCAGGGTCCGTTTGTATGGCCCTACATCCGTACGCCTCACTACTTCGGAAGCGATCTGGCCGTATTCAAAGCATTCCGCGTCAATGACAGCCAGCGCTTTGAAGTCCGCATTTCCGCAACCAACTGGCTCAACCACCCGAACGCCTCGTTCAGCATTAACGGCAATGCCGATAACCAGCTGAACTTCAACGGGTATTCGACTGGGTCCAGCATGTCATACAACACCAACACGCAAACCACTGGTATCCCCGCAGCTAAGCAGGGTTATCGCTGGGTGCAGTTCGCGGGCAAGTACTACTTCTGATCCGTCGGAAAGAGTACAATCTCGGAGGGGTGGCTTCGTGCCACCCCTCCTTTTCTTTCATGGCAAAGCCGCAATCGTTCCTGTGGATGTACCCGGTCGCGATCCTTCTCGCACTCTTTCAGCATCTATCCATCGTTAGTCAGCAATCATCCCCGTTACCGATCCGTTTCGAACTCAAGTCCCTTCCCTTTCGCCTCGACAGCAACGAGTCCAGCACCGCTCGCAACGTTCCCGAAACCATGGCCGGAGGCGTGGCGGTCTTCGACTACAACGGTGATGGCCGGCCCGACATTTTCTTTGCGAATGGCGCGGACCTCCAGACCCTCAGAAAAACCTCCGGCAAATATTCCGACCGGCTCTTCCGAAACGATGGCAATGGTGTCTTCACCGACGTCACCGCTCAGGCGGGACTGCAAGGCAACGGCTTTGACTCCGGAGTCGCTGCCGGCGACTATGACAACGACGGCCATCCCGACCTCTTCGTCATGGGGGTCCACGGCAACACGCTTTACCACAACAATGGCGATGGCACATTCGCTGACGTCACCAGGAAAGCTGGCCTCGACAGATCCGTCGACCCCGAATTCGGCCCTCTCTACGGCGTTGCCGCCGCATGGGTCGACGTAAACAACGACGGCCTCCTCGACCTTTTCGTCGTCAACTACCTTCAGTGGACTTGGTCTGACAAGCCGCTCTGCACCATCAACAACGTCGCCGAGTACTGCCATCCGCGCTACTACAAACCCCTGCCCGACCAGCTTTTTCTCAACCAGGGTGACGGCACATTCAAGGACGTCTCAAAGGAATGGGGCATTCGCGATCACGTCGGCAAAGGCATGGGCATCGGCGTCGCCGATTATGACCTCGACGGCCGTCCCGATCTCTTCGTCACCAACGATGCCGGCTACAGCTTCCTCTTTCACAATCTTGGCAACAAGTTCGAAGAAGTCGCCTTCCAGTCCAACATCGCTCTGCCTGAAGAAGGCGCATTCATCTCCGGCATGGGACTCGACTTCCGCGACTTCGACAACGACGGCTATCCCGACGTCGCATACGTAGCTCTCAACCGCCAAACCTTCCCTCTATTCCGCAACACCGGCAAGGGCGACTTCACCGAGGTCACAGCATCCAGCAAGATGACATCCGAAAGCCTCGGCATGTCCGGTTTCGGCCCAGCCCTTTACGATTTTGACAACGACGGCTGGAAAGATCTCTTCGTCTCGCGCGGTCACGTCTCCGCCACCCATCCACCTGGCGCCGACGTCAAACAGCCCAACACCGTCTTCCGCAATCTCGGCCCAACCGGAACCTGGCAATCGCTTACTGAAGAAGCCGGTTTCGCCCAATCCACCGCTGCTCGTCACCGCGGCTGTGCCCTCGGCGATTTCGATGGCGACGGCCGCATCGACGTCGTCGTCACGTCCATGGACTCCAACGCTGAGCTCTGGATGAACCGCAGCCCGAATCCCGGTCACTGGCTCGACGTCGCCCTTCGCGGCACAAAGAGCAACCGCGACGGCATCGGCGCCCGCATCAAGGTCATCACCAAGACAGGCGCGCAATACAACCACCAGACTTCAAGCGTCTGCTACGCGTCTTCCAGCCTTGGCCCCGTGCATTTCGGACTCGGCTCAGAATCGAAAGCGCAGAGAATCGAAATCACCTGGCCCAGCGGTATCGTGCAAACACTCGAGAACGTCGACGCCGATCACATCCTCAAAGTCACCGAACTCGCGTCTCCCTCAGCCAAATAAACTATTGCTTCGTCGGCCCAGCCTGTTGCTGTTTCGCCTCGATGTCGTCGACAATCTTCCGCTCCCGCTCCCCATCCGCGGCACGATGCAGCTTGTAGTACAGCGGCGCCAGTTCCACGTGCGGCTCCAGCCAGCTCGGATCGGCCTTCTCCAATCCCTCCAGCAGCGCCACAGCCTCAGTATTCTTCCCCTGCATCGCATCCAGCTTCGCCATCTGCAATCGCGCTTGTCGATTCTCCGGCTGCGCTTGCAACGCCGACTCAAGCAGCGGAGCAGCCTTCTCCACTTCGCGCTTTTTCAGGAGGATTGCACCCAGATAGAGATTTGCGGTCCCATCACGCGGATCTGCCTTCAATGCCTCCTCAAAGGCAGCCTGCGCGGCTTCCGTATCTCCTAGTGCATCTCTCGCCTGCCCCGCCATCGTGTAGAGACCAGGGAGCTTTTCGTCAATCGCAAGCGCAGCATCCAGATCCGTGCGCGCCTCTTTAAACTCTCTCAAACTCAACCTCGCCGATCCTGCAACCACGTACGCCTCGGCCGATCGCGTCTTCTGCGCCACGCGTTCCATCCTCGCAGCGCCTTCGGCTTCATTCCCAGCATGGATCAGCGCCGACCCCAGGACGTACTCAAAATCCATGTCGCCCTGGTTCGCCTGCTCCAACGGCGCAAGAAGCGTTACAGCCTTCTGAGCCCGATCCAGCTTCAGCTCGCAATAACCCAGCAGCATCGTTGCAGCCAGGTCGCTCGGCCTCGCCGCATGCACCGCATCAAACTCTGTGCTCGCATGTTCGCAATCGCCCTTCTTGTAATAGGCAAGCGCCAGATTCTTTCGCACCGCTACCTTGTCCGGTGCGTTCTCCATTGCCAGCTGGTCCTCGCGAATCGCTCCATCGAAATCGCCCACAGCCGCCAGCGCCGCTCCGAGATTCGCACGCGCCTCCGGAAACTTCGGCCGAATCGCCAGCGCCTTTCGATACTCTTCGATAGCAGTCTTCACATCCCCGTGCTGCTGCGCATCCACACCTTTCCGCATGTGCTCATCTGCATCGCTCCCGTTGGGGTGCGCAGACTGGCTCACAGCCGCTGTCAGCGAGCAAGCCAGCAAGAAAGATGAAATAAACCGCATGTCAAAAGGATAAAACAGTGGACAGTTCATTACGCCGGCAGCATCAGCTACTGCCCGCCCGGTCCCTCCGGCTTTCCGGCATCCGGCGTATCCGTCAGAATCCGAATGCTCGATCCAAACCGGCGGTAGTTGCGGAATTCGATGTTATTCATCACCGCCTCATGACGTCCCTGCTTCAACCGAAGCTGCGCACTGCTCGGCATCAGGTAGTCATGGTTGTTAATCGAAACATAATCGTAATCCACGCCTATGCTCGTATAGTGCGTCGGAAAATCCTTCGGCATATCATCGGCGATCAGCGTAATCCTCCTCACGTTGTGTGCAGCCGCATCGATATAAACCTGCCCATGAAATCCCACCATCACCTGCCGGTTGTCCATTCCCACCACTGAAAACTCCGAGTTCTTCTGCTCAACGTGGTAATCGAACACCTGCACTGTGCTTGTTGCCAGCGTATCTGTTTCGCGCCACTGGAAATCAGCCTTCGCCTTGTCCGCAAAGACAGCTCTCAGCACGCCGCCCAGTTCACCCGAAGAGAACGTCCCCTTCATGCCCTCGCGCGCGTTGCTCGCCGGCTTCCCGTCAATCTCGATCATCGTTCGGGTTTCTGACTTATCGTGATACCGAAGCAGCTCCGTCACCGTATCCCTGAGCTTCCACCGTCCTGAACCACCCGGATCGTACGACCTGCTCGTCACTTCAATACACATGAAGTTCGGCAACGAGTCCACGTAGTGTAGCGCGCGCTCGCGCGTATCCGCGATCAGCATCCTCATCTCATCCGGGGAAGGAGGCTGCACCGCATTGGTCACCGGCGTTATTGCCAGCGCACCCTTCGGCAGATCGCCGCTCGGCATCGTATCCTCGCCCGCCGCATTCGAGTGCAGCCCGGCAATCGCACTCCCGTTCTCTGCCGCCGCGTTCTCCTCGCCCTTCACCGTAAAGGCCATCTCACGCGTCGATGTAGCTGCCCCCTGCGTCAAGATCGCCTTCACGTTGTAGTCGCCCGGTGCCAGTCCGGAGTTGAAGCTGGCCAGGTACGGCACAGCTGCCTGCGCGTCATCGAAGTGAATCGGTAGCGGTGTCCGCCGGCCCGGCCTCCCATTGCGCCCCACCTCCATCTCCACCTTCACCGGCTCTTTCGATTTCGCATCCGGATGCACGATGAAGAACAGCGATACCGACTTCGCTCCCTCCGGAACGTCTCCCACCACGTTCGGCGTCACTCTTCCCTTTTCAAAGGTCAGCGGCTCATCCGGGTCCTCGCTCGAATGCCCGCCCTCCACCTTGCGTACAAGTACAACATCGCTCAGATAGGGCCCTTCCGTCGCCGAAGCCACTTCGAAATTCATTCGCTGCACTCCAGCCTTGTCACTCAGTCTGTCCAGCACCGCAACCTCCAGCGAGTACTGGCCTGGCGTTACGGGAAAATGCCGCGTCACGTTGATCGTCGCAGCCTTGTCACGCTTGATCGTTTCCACCGCCGCTCGGTATGCAACATCCTCGGCGAAGTGTTCGATCAGAGTCCCGTTCTTGTCCTTTACCTGACCCACCGCGCTCACATGCGCCGTGAATAGGTTCGTGTGCTGGTCGGTTTTCGTCTCGAGCTGATCAATCGGAATCTCAACTGCCGCTGAGCTCGTATCCCCTTCCGCCATTTCACCAAAGTGCATCACAGCCGTTTTGAACTTGATCTCGGTCGGCGGATTCTCCTCGGCAAGTATCTTCAGAAGCGGTGCTTCAAATGCCCGTACGCCCCCCTCGGCGCCCGGGTTTACGGCGTAGTAGCCGGTCTTGCCCTTCACCGTCAGTCCCTTGCGCAGCGGCTTCAGCTCGATTGACCGAAACGTCCCATCGTAGCCGTCGATCGGAGGAACGTACGTCGCCACATAGTACGTACTCATGTCCTCTATCAGCTGATGCAGCGGCTTCTTCACATTATCCTGCGCGTCGATATAAGCTCCCCCCGTCTCGCGCGCCATGTCGGCCATCGGGCTGTGTACATCGGCAAAAGGATTCTTGTCCGATTGCCGCAGCCAATCCACCGCCTTTCCTACGTTGCTCGTCGGGCCGATCATTCCCGCCTGTTGCATCGGCACTCGCGCAGGTCCTAGTCCTCCGCTACCCGCTGGTGTAACTGGAGCCGGATTGAAGTTTATATTCTGCGCCCCCAGCGCACTGTCGATCTGGTGCCGCCCACCAACGTCCAGCGCATCCATGTCCACCACGTACAACGTCACTCCACCCTGGTTCGCCGCCTCCGCAATCGACCTGATCATCTCCTTCGCCGCAGAATCCATCTGCATGTTCTGCGTGAAATAAATGATGCATTTCCGCGCCGGTATCTTTTCCTGCGACCGCACCAGCGCCATCAGCGCAGCCAGGGTCGGCAGAGTGTGCCGATCCATTTGGATCTGTCGCGAAGATTGCATCGCATCAAATAGTGTCTTGTACCGCGCCCGCATCGTCGCATCGGAGTGCGTTCCGTCAACATCAGCCCCGGTGCGAACAATCGATACCAGGTTCTTCTCAGCCTTCTTCGCCACTACTGAACTTGGATCTTCCGTCTCCGCCACACCCTTTTGAAACACCGTATTCGAAGCAGTCAGCTCGATCACCGGATGCCTGTCGTTCTTCGGACCCTCCGTCACTACCCGAATAGCATCCTTAATAGCGTTCCGGTCCGTCGTGAACCCCTGGATCAGCCGCAACCGCGGCACCAGATCCAGAACTGCAAACGAATACCCCTTCGGTGGCAGTTCCTTCAAGATCCTTGCCGCTATCGACTGCTCGTTCTTGCCCAGCGTTCCGCCAAACCTGTCTGAGACAAACGTGACCACGTGCTCCGTGCTGCCGTCCGCCGTTACCCGACGAAGGTCTTTCAGCGTAACCGCGGTTTGGTTGTCCAGCACCTGCAGGTCTTCAGGCTTCAAGTCCGCATATGGCTTGTGGCTCTTGTCATGAACCACCAGGTCTACTGAGATCGGGTCCACGCTGCTTGCGAGCACCGCGGCAGTCTGTTTCTGGTCCGTGGAGTCGGAAGACGATCCGGACCTCTGAGCAGACACCAAACCTGCAGCCAAAAAGACTAGGACCGCGACGAAATACCCCGCGCCGGTTACAAACCCTTCTGCCCGCCCATTGCAAACATCCCATACCCGACAGACCTTGAAACTCTGCATTCGATGGCTCTCCCAAGGCGCTCTGCGAGCCCAGACTCTCCTCGTTGAGAGGTCGTTCTTGCCGGCTCTTTTCGCTGCCAAAAATCTTACTCTCTCCTCGTCTTCTCTGGCCGTATTGCGCTTTACTCAGACCTGCTGACAAGATCTCGGATTCCTACCCCGGCTTCTCATTCCGGGACTTCGCCGGACCGAGCAGATAGGTGATCGGTATCACATGATCCCCCGGTCTTATCCCTAAGAATCGAATCAGATAGCCCCGCCAGGACTACGGGCGGCACCAGAACCGTACAGTTCTGAAACGCACCTTCCAGCGATCGGACGAGAGTTTTCATGGCACGCATCCTGCTCACGGCCTTCACGATGTTGTTGGCTGCCGGGCTCGGCCTCACAACCTCGGTCTCCGCCCGCCAGGAGCCCACCACCACCACCACCGACCCCAGCGTTGTCCCCGAGTACCTCCGCGCAGTCCCGATGTATCGCACTCACCCGGGCCTCAACATCGACGTCCCGCTAAACGGCGCCATATACCCGCCCGACATCATCCCACCCCAGTTCCAGTGGCGCGACGACAGTCCCGCTGCCACCATCTGGCGCATCGAAATCGTCTTCGGCGATCACTCCAGGCCAATTCGCCTCTGGTCCAACGGTCCAAGAATGCAGCTTGGCCCCCTCGACGAATCCCTGAAAGGCTACGTCCCGCCCACACTCACTCCCGAAGAAGCCGTCGCCCACGTCTGGCGTCCCGACCCCAAAACCTGGGATGAAATCAAGAAGCACTCCGTCAGCGCCCCCGCCAAGGTCATCATCAGCGGCTACGCCAATCAAGCCGCCAAACAGCCCCTTTCCCACGAACAAGCTACCATCCAAACCTCCTCTGATCCCGTCGGCGCTCCCCTCTTCTATCGCGACGTTCCCCTCATCCCTCCAGCGCCGGAAACGGCCCAGCGCGGCGTCATCAAGCCCCTTCCCGATTCCGTCCTCCCCAAAATCAAGTGGCAGCTGCGCTACATCAACGAGCGACAGCCCCGCACCATGATGACCGGCCTGCCTACCTGCGGCAATTGCCACTCCTTCTCCCACGACGGCAGAACCCTTGGCATCGACGTCGACGGCCCCGCCAACGACAAAGGCCTCTACGCCCTCGTCCCGCTTCACAAAGTCAGCACCATCAGCAACGACTACCTTGTCCGCTGGAGCGCATTCTCTGAAGAGGGCGGCCAGAAGCGCTTCGGCTTCATGTCCCAGGTCTCGCCTGACGGCAAATACGTCATTAACTCCATCGACGTACCGCATGCGCGCGGCACCAGGGTTCTCGACCGCCTCTATAACGGCTTCTACTGGTTCTACGGATTCGGGCAGGTCTTCTACCCCACTCGCGGCGTGCTCGCCTGGTATAGCAAAGAGACAAGGAAACTCCAGCCGCTGCCCGGCGCCGACAACCCCAACTACGTCCAGACCTCCGCCTTCTGGAGCCCCGACGGCAAGTATTTGATCTACTCCCGCGCAGCAGCGCGCGATCCTTATCCGCCGGACTACAAGAAATCCAACTACGCCAACGACCCCAACGAAACCCAGATCCAGTACGACCTCTACCGCATCCCCTTCAACGACGGCCGAGGCGGCACGCCCGAGCCCGTCCGCGGCGCCTCAAACAACGGCATGAGCAACAACTTTCCTAAAGTCTCGCCCGACGGGAAATGGATCGTCTTCGTTCAATGCAAAAACGGCCTGCTCATGCGCCCCGACAGCCAGCTCTACATCGTCCCCTTCGAAGGCGGCGAAGCCCGTCCGCTCGAGTCCAACCTCCCCGTCATGAACTCCTGGCATACCTTCTCGCCTAACGGCAAATGGCTCGCCTTCTCCTCCAAGACTCCCTCCTTCTACACGCACCTTTACCTCACACACATCGACGAGAACGGCCACGTCAGCCCGCCCGTTCTCGTCGAAAACGCCACCGCCTCCAACCGCGCCGTCAACATTCCTGAGTTCGCGAACATCGGCCCCGACGGCCTCGACCACATCGAAACCCCCGCCATCGACTTCTACCGCGAGTTCGATATCGCGCAGCAACTACAGGACGATCACAAGTGGGCCGAAGCGGTCCCAGCCTGGAAGATTGCTGCTGACAAAGATCCCACGGACTCCCGGCCCTGGAACAACATGGGCGTGGCCCTTGCCGCCACCGGCAAAACACCGGATGCTATCGCGTCCTACGAGAAGGCTCTCTCCATCAACAATGACAGTTCCCAGACCCATAACAATCTCGGCAGCGCCCTAGCTGAAGCCGGCCGCTTCGACGAAGCGATGACTCACATCCAAAAAGCCATCGCTCTCAACCCCGACAACGGCGCAGCGCGCATCAACCTAGGCCACCTTCTCGAGGTTAACGGCCACCGTGACGAAGCCATTCAGCAACTCACGGCCGGCATAGAACTCGCTCCCAAGAATCCCGATGGCCACAACATCTACGGCGTCATCCTCGCACGTCAGGGCAAGCTCGATGAAGCCATATCCGAACTCACGAAAGCCGTCGCCCTCTCTCCCAGTTCCCCTGAATGCCGTTACAATCTCGGTCGAGCCTTCGCCGCCAGTAACCGCTTCACTGAGGCCCTCCCGCAACTCGAAGCCGCCGCCAGACTCACCGGCAACCACGAACCCGAAATTCTCCAGATGCTCGCCGCCATGTACTCCGAGACCGGCAATTACCCGCAGGCCATCTCCACCGCCCAGCTAGCCCTCGATCGTGCTACAGCGCAGCAGAATACCGTGCTCGCCGAATCCCTCCGCGCCAACCTGGTCCGCTACAAGCACCAGGCCGCATCCGAGCGCTCCGGATCTGCCCCCAACCCTTAACCGGCCTTGCGTTCACCCGCCCTATTCAAACGTGGCTCGACCCCGACCTGAACTCTTGCTCGCATAAAGGAGCTTGTCTGCCCGCCTGAAAAGCTCTTCCAGCGATTCGACTTCTCCAATCAGCGCAGCACCGACTGAGATTGAGACTGGAATCCCCGCGCCCTCTTCGCCCAGGATCTCGGTTTTGCCGACCAGCGCCAAAGATCGCTCCGCAATCACCCGCAGCCCATCTGCGTCGATTCCCCGTATGATGCCCACAAACTCGTCGCCTCCCCAACGCCCCAGCACATCCCCAGATCGAATGCAGAAGGCGAGCGTCTTTCCGATCTGCTGCAACGCAGAATCACCGCACCCATGGCCGAAAGTGTCGTTGATCTCCTTGAAGCGATCGACATCAACCACCATTAGGCCAAAACGCGCGCCCTCTGCCTTAAACTCGCGATATGCCGACTCCAATGCGGTCTCCAGATACCTGCGATTTGGCAGCTTCGTCAGATGGTCGACGAAAGCCAGCCGATTCAGTTCACCAAGGCGGCGCTCGGCTGAAACCTGCGCCGAGTTATTACTGAAGATCTCAACCGCACCCTCAATGTTTCCATCTCGACCCCGAATCGGCTGCACCCTTACAGCAACCGGGAGCCGGTGGCCCTGCTTGTGGCGTAGAAACACTGAAGCGTCGTACCCTCGTCCATCTCTGATTGCGGCCGAGAGTGGACACCTGTTCTCGCATAGCGGACTACCGCAGTCATCAACGTGTGCCAGAATGTTGTCGTAGCAGAGTCTTCCGATCATCTCGGATGGCTCGTAACCCGTGAGATTTCGGGCTCCGGCATTCCAATAAAGGATTCGCCGCTCGCGATCCACAAAATAGACACCATCGCTCATGTGATAGAGAATCTCCCGGTAAAACGCGGGATCTTCGGCCAGCAGGCCCGACTTCTCATCGCACGCAATCGGCAAATCGATCTTGGTGTTCACTGGCTCTTCATCGGCATTCGACGAGTCAAACTTGAAACAACCAGCGGAGTACATGGTCAGACCGTTTATCCTGAATCTGACAAAGACCCGCACTCAAAAAGGACACCATGGCTGAAATTCCCGTTGAGGCCACGCAAACTCCCGCGCAGATCCCCGACCTCCACGTCGCCGTTCTCGGCGCCGGCAAAATGGGCGGAATTCTGCTTCAGGCCTTCCTCAAGCAGAATCTCTTCGCTGCCGAAAACGTCCACGCCACAGTCGCTCACGCCGAGAAGGCCATCTCTCGCGCCGCGCAGTGGGGCATCGACGTCGCTACCGACAACCTCGCCGCCGCGCGCCAGGCAGACTTCATCCTCCTCGGCGTTAAACCCTTCCAGGTGCCCGACCTCATCGCGGAAATCAAGCCGGCCCTCACGCCCGCCAAGACCATCGTCTCCTTTGCTGCGTCTGTCAAGACTCGCGCCATCGAAGAAGCCGCCGGCATGGAAATCGCCGTCATCCGCGCCATGCCCAACACGCCTTCCGCCCTCGGCGCCGGCGTCGCCGGCCTCTGTCGCGGACGGTTCGTCAAGCCCGAGCAGATGGAACTCGCCCAGCGCATCTTCGAGACCGTCGGTCGTTCTGTCATCGTCGACGAGAAGCACATGGACGCCGTCACCGGTCTCTCCGCCTCCGGCCCCGCCTACGTCTACATCATCATCGAGGCCCTCGCCGAAGCCGGCGTGAAAGTCGGCCTGCCTCGCGACACCGCCACGCAACTTGCCGCGCAAACCGTCTTCGGCGCCGGAAAAATGGTCCTCGAAACCGGCTACCACCCCGCGCTCCTCAAAGACGAAGTCACCACCCCCGCCGGCTGCACCATTGACGGCATCCTCGAACTCGAAGAGGGCGGCCTCCGCGTCACGTTAATCAAAGCCGTAATGCGCGCCACCCAACGCGCCAAAGAACTAGCCGCCGGCTAGCCTTGCGAACCATCAGGTGGGTGCCCCAGGTCTCGATTCTGAGACTTGGGTTCGAAGCTAATTTCGCCGAGAGAAAGTACGATTTCGCGAGAACGACTGTCATCCTGAGCGCAGCCGGTCCGTAAGGACCGGCGCAGTCGAAGCACCCGCAGTTGGTTCTGAAAGCTTCCCCCTACAATTAACTTCGTCCCAACATTCGGATCCTTTGCCCATTCAACGCCCAACCTGGCTCGCCTCCTACATCCCCGAACTTCAGGGACTCCGCGGCGTCGCCGTTATCGCTGTCGTCCTCTACCATTGCCATCCGCGCTTCGAACACACTTTCCTCTACAAGGCCTCCCTCTGGGGATGGTCCGGCGTTAACCTCTTCTTCGTCCTCTCCGGATTCCTCATCACCTCCATCCTTCTCGAATCCCGCACCCAGCCCCGCTACTTCCGCAACTTCTACGCTCGACGCGCCCTCCGCATCTGGCCCGTCTACATCCTCGTTCTCATCGTCTGCTACCTCAATGCACCCTGGTTCGTCGGCCTCCCTGTCTTCGAAGCATTCCGCACCGCACCCTGGTGGGCCTATATTCTCTTCATCCAAAATCTCTTTCACCTCACTTTGCCCCCTGCAATCGGACCCACCTGGTCCCTCGCTATCGAAGAGCAGTACTACTTCCTCTGGGCTCCCGTCGTCCGGGTCCTCCGCGCCCCATGGATACTCGCCTCCCTCCTGTTCTCCTTTCTCATCGCCGCTCCCATCTTCCGCCTTCATCACTACTCGTGGATCACTCCCACCCACACCCTCACCCACATCGACGGCATCGCCATGGGCAGCCTCCTCTCGCTCGCCTTGTATACACTCCCGCTCTCGCGTCGTGCTTGGCTCACCATCGGCCTCGCCGCCACGCCCGTCGGATTCATTTGCGCCGGAACCATCGCTGCCGGCACCGCCTTCCTCGACTCCGCCCTAACCATCCTCTTCGGTGGAGCAGTGCTCTCCTCCATCGCCGCAACCGGCGCGCGCACTCCACTCAACGCAGCCCTCAGCCGCGGCCCTCTCGCCTACTACGGCAAGATCAGCTACGGCCTCTACATGACTCACATCGCCACCTTCGTCTACTTCGGCTGGGTCGACGCCCGCCTCAACCCCTACGGCATTCCCGGCGACCTCGCCATCGTCGCCTTCCGCCTCACCGCCACCACCCTGGTCGCCACCGTCCTCTGGTACGGCTTCGAGTCCCGCATCCTGCGCCTCAAACGCCATTTCCAAAGCCCCGCGAAAGAACGCCAAAGAGAGCAGACCTTCTCGCTGTAGAACCTCAACGAACGAGACATTTGGGTGCTCTATTCTAGTCAGGCCGTTAGAACTGTTAGGGTGGGATGCGAAGAAGACCACGCTTACACCATTTCAAGAACATCCCGCCAGCAATCACGGCATCTCAACCCTCCATGTGACATCAATCACCCCGGCTTTAACATTCCACTGCTAGCCTGAACTTGTCAGAACACTTCCCTACGAGGTGCCCCCCAATGACTGCGACCACGGCCAAACCCGAAACCACACGACAGGAACCCAACCGCAACGACAGCACCCAGGGCCCCCTCTCTCCCGATCAGCTCCACAAAATCGACGCCTACTTCCGCGCCGCTAACTACTTATCCGTCGGGCAGATCTACCTCAAAGACAATCCTCTGCTTGAGCATCCGCTCACGCTCGATGACGTGAAGCCACGCCTCCTCGGACACTGGGGCACCACCCCCGGCCTCAACTTCCTCTACGTTCACTGGAACCGCCTCATCAAAGAACGCCACCTCGACATGATCTACATCATCGGCCCGGGACACGGCGGTCCCGGCCTCGTGGCGAATACCTACCTCGAGGGTTCCTACTCCGAGATCTACCCCCACATCGAACAAAACCGCGACGGCATCAAGCGTCTCTTCCGCCAGTTCTCCTGGCCATATGGGATCCCCAGCCACGTCGCCCCCGAAACACCCGGCTCCATCCACGAAGGCGGCGAGCTCGGCTACTCCCTCGTCCACGCCTACGGAGCAGCATTCGACAATCCGAACCTCATCGTCGCTTGCGTCGTCGGTGACGGCGAAGCAGAAACCGGACCACTCGCCACGAGCTGGCACTCCAACAAGTTCCTCAACCCGGCCACCGACGGCGCCGTTCTCCCTATCCTTCATCTAAACGGCTACAAAATTGCCAATCCCACCGTTCTGGCCCGCATACCTCATGCAGAACTTGAAGACCTGATGCGTGGCTACGGCTACGAACCATACACACTCGAAGGCGACGATCCACTCACCATGCATCAGAAGGCAGCCGAGATCTTCGACCGCATCTTCGATCGCATCGCCGAAATCCAGAAAGCCGCCCGCGAGGGCAAATCAACTGAGCGCCCCACGTGGCCCATGCTCATCATGCGCACGCCCAAAGGCTGGACAGGCCCTAAAGAAGTCGACGGCAAGCCCGTCGAAAACACCTGGCGCGCCCACCAGGTTCCCTTCAGCGAACTACGCGAGAAGCCCGACCACATCCGCCTCCTCGAAGACTGGATGCGCAGCTACAAACCTGAAGAGCTCTTTGACGAGGACGGCGCATTCCGTTCCGAAATCGCCGACATCGCTCCCAAAGGCCGTCTCCGCATGGGCATGAACGCCCACGCCAACGGTGGTCTCCTCTGGCAGCCTCTCCGCATCCCCAGCTTCCGCGACTTCGCCGTCAAAGTCGAGACTCCCGGCGCCACCATGGCCGAATCCACCCGCGTCCTCGGCAAGCTTCTCCAGGCCGTGATGCAGGCCAACATGGACACGAAGAACTTCCGCATCTTCGGCCCAGACGAGACCGCCAGCAACCGCATCGGCGATGCCATCACCGGCACCGGCAAAACCTGGATGTCTCAGACTCTTCCCGTTGACGTCGATCTCTCTCCCACCGGTCGCGTCATGGAGATCCTCAGCGAGCACATGTGTCAGGGCTGGCTTGAGGGCTACCTCCTCACCGGCCGCCACGGCTTCTTCAGTTGCTACGAAGCTTTCATCCATATCGTCGACTCCATGGTCAACCAGCACGCCAAGTGGCTCAAAGTCACGCGCGGCATCCCATGGCGCAAGCCCATCGCTTCCCTCAACTATCTCCTCAGCTCACTCGTCTGGCGGCAGGACCACAACGGCTTCTCGCACCAGGACCCGGGTTTTATAGACCACCTCGTCAACAAAAAAGCCGACGTGGTCCGCATCTATCTCCCGCCTGATGCCAACACGCTTCTCTCCGTAGCCGACCACTGCCTGCGCAGCCGCCACTATATCAACCTCATCGTCGCCGGAAAGCAGCCCGCGCCGCAGTGGCTCACCATGGACGAAGCCGTCGCCCACTGCACCACCGGGCTCGGCATTTGGAAGTGGGCCTCCAACGACAACGGCGATCCCGAAGTCGTCATCGCTTGCTGCGGCGACGTCCCCACCATGGAAGCTTTGGCTGCCGTCAAGCTCCTCCGCGAGCAGGCGCCCGACCTCCGCGTCCGCGTCGTCAACATCGTCGACCTCATGACGCTTCAGCCCCAGTCCGAACATCCTCACGGCCTTTCCGACGACGAGTATGACGCCATCTTTCCGCCGAAAGTTCCTACCATCTTCGCCTTCCACGGATACCCTTGGGGCATTCACCGCCTCACCTATCGCCGCCACAATCACGATAACCTCCACGTCCGCGGCTACAAGGAAGAAGGCACCACCACAACCCCATTCGACATGTGCGTGCTCAACAACATCGACCGCTTCCAGCTCACGCTCGATGCCATCACTCGCGTCAAGCGCCTCGCTCCGAAACTCGACGATGCACGCCAGTGGTACTCAGAACAGATCCAGCGCCATCGCCTCTACGTGTCGGAACACGGCGAAGACCTGCCCGAAATCCAGCAGTGGCAATGGCAGCCGGACAAAACGAAATAGAAGGAGAATAAGCACTAGACAGGAAAAAAGAAGGGCACGGGCTCGCACCGCACAGTAGCTCACCTTTTAACCCATTCGGGTGCCCATCCATTTCGAGCTTCTTGCGACATGGGTGGGACACGAAAAAGCCGGGTGCCCATCCTAACCGCGTTGCTTCCGGTTAGGGTGGGATGTAAGAAAGCCGACGCTCAGATATCGAGGCCCGACCTTAGTCGCGCCATAAACGATCACAGAAGACAGGGCCTTCAGTCCCTGCACAACCAGCACGAGGTACGTTCTCAAATGTCGTCTTTGCCGATTTTGGTTCTCAATAGCGGTTCCTCCTCCATCAAGTTCGCTATGTACGAAGCCACCGACGGCCAGCGTACAAAAATCTTCGAAGGTGCCGTCGACGGTATCGCCACAGATAACGGCAAGTTCTGGATCAAGGACTCCGCAGGCATCAAGCTCACCGACGAAACACCCGACCTGCCGACACGCTCCGTCGCATTCAAACTCGTGGCTCAGTCGGTCCTCTCCGGGAAATTTCCAGCGCCTAAGGCGATCGGCCATCGCACCGTCTCCGGCAGCCCTACCGTCCTGGAAAACCAGCTCATCACTCCCGAGCTCATCGACGACCTCGACAAGTACGCGGACCTCGCTCCCCTCCACACACCCATCGCCGTCTACATCATGCGCGAAGCGCTGAAGCTCTTCCCCGGCATCCCCAACTTCGCCGTGCTCGACACCTACTTCCACCGCACCATGCCCGAAATCGCCAAACGCATGCCCGTCTCCGACGAATACGCCGACATGGGTGTCCGCCGCTACGGCTACCACGGAATCTCCTACGAATCCATCATCTACCAGCTCCAGCCCAACGTCCCTGAGAAGCTCATCGTCGCCCACCTTGGCAACGGCGCGTCCATCTCCGCCATCCGCAATGGTCAGTGCCTCGATACGTCGATGGGTCTAACACCAAGCGGCGGAATCATCTCTGCCTCGCGCACCGGCGACATCGACCCCGGTGTCGTCATCTTCATCCTCAAGCAGATCGCCAAATCCGAACCCGACACCCTCAAAGCCGCAGACAAACTCGAAACCGTTATCAGCAAGAAATCCGGCCTCGTTGGAATGAGCGGAGTCTCCAACGATATGCGCGATCTTCGCGAAGCCATCAAGAGCGGAAACGAACACGCCCACCTCGCTGTGGCCAAGTTCACCTCGACCATCGCCAAATGGATCGGCACCTTCTACGCCGAACTCAACGGACTCGACATGCTCGTCTTCACCGGGGGTATCGGCGAAAATGACATCGCCTCCCGCGCCGAGATCTGTGCCGGACTCGAAGCTCTCGGCATCACCATCGATCCCGCCCGCAACCACGTCCGTGGCGCCGCGACCATCTCCGCCGACAGCTCCCGTGTCACTGTCCGCGTAATCCCCCCCGCCGAAGACCTCATGATCGTCAACCACGTCCTCCGGCTCCTCAGCGATTGACTGCACATCCACATTTATCTAGGGGTGCCCCATCCTAACTGCGTTTTGTGCGGTTAGGGTGGGATACGACACAGCTAGCTTTCTCGTTCACCAATGCCCCGGGTACCCTAGTCCCTATGTCCCTTGTTCCCTCGTCCCCCTATCCCCTTGTCCCCTGTAAACTTGTACTGTGAACGCGCACACCCTACCAGCGCATCGAATCCCTGCCCCCACCCTGAAGCCACTTCCATCTCCAGCTCTCCGCAACTTTGCCTGGGCCGTCCTCGCCTACTTCATCGCCGTCATCCTCTGGGGAGCAGTCGTCCGCGCCACCGGTGCCGGAGCCGGCTGCGGAAACCACTGGCCCCTCTGCAACGGAACCGTCCTCCAGCACTCCGCCACCGCGAACACACTCATCGAGTTCACCCATCGCATCACCAGCGGCATCTCCTTCTTCTCCGCCGTCGGCCTTCTCATCTGGACCTTCGCAGCCACCATGCGCGGACATCTCGCGCGCCCCGCCTCCGTCGCCGTCGTCGCATTCACATTGATTGAAGCCGTCCTCGGCGCTCTCCTCGTCAAGCTCGGCCTCACCGCGAAAAGCCAGTCACCTCTGCGTCCCTGGTATCTCGCCCTTCACCTCACCAACACGCTTCTTCTCCTCGCCGCTCTCACACTCACCGCACATATGCTTAGCCGCAGGCACGGCTATCTGCGCAGCTCAATCAAACTCATTGCCCCCTTCGGCGCCATCGCCGGAATCATCCTCGTCCTCATCGTCGGCGTCACTGGCTCGCTCGCCGCCCTGGGCGACACCCTCTTCCCTGCCACCTCGCTAGGCTCAGCCCTGTCTCAGGATTTCTCCTCAACCAGTGGCTGGCTCGTGCGCTGGCGCTGGACGCATCCCACCATTGCCTTCCTCGCCAGTATCTTTCTAATTTGGATTCTTGTGCGCGCCGCCCGACGCTCCGCACATTGGGACAACCGCAGCCTCTCCGCAGCGATCCTCATCCTGCTCGCCCTTCAATATGTCCTGGGAGTCCTCGACGTGGTCCTTCTCGCCCCCGTCTGGCTCCAGACCATCCATCTTCTCGGCGCCGACGTCCTATGGGCCACCCTCGTCGTGTTGACCGCGCGCCTCACACTGCAACCGGTCGAAACCAACCTCTAGCGCGCCAGACCACACCAAATCACGCGGTCGCCGCCAGCACCGGCGTCCGCGTCACACTGATCACGCTGATATCGTCCTGCTGACCGAACGCCTGCGCCGCGCTCGCGATCTCCGGCGCGGATGTAGTCGTCCTCAGCAACTCCTGCACCCGCTCGAATCCGAAAAGATTCCCCTGCCCATCGGTAGCTTCGGCGACTCCGTCAGACAGGAGCATCAGCCTGTCCTCCGGACGAAGCTCAAACTGCAGCAGCGAGAACTCCGGCTTCTCCAGCATTCCCAGCGGCAGCGATCCCTCCAGCAATAGCGCCTGCCCATTCAGATAAGGCGCAAGATGCCCGGCGTTTGCCAACGTGACAGAACCATCCGCCTCGATGCGAAGTGCAAGACAGGTGGCGAATGCATCTCCCCGCCCGAGTAACCGCTTGTTCAGCGAATCAAGAAGCACCACGGGATCTGCTTCGAACTGTGCCACCGTGCGGATCGCGCCTACCAGCAGCGCCACCAGCATGCCCGCCTTTAGTCCCTTGCCTGCGACGTCGCCCGTAACAATCAGCAAACTCCCGTCCGCCGCATTCGGAATCACCTGGAAGAAGTCCCCTCCCACTTCCAACGCCGGCCGGTACTCGCTTTCCACTTCAAATCCCGGGAGCGATGTGTGCTCCTCAGGCAAGATAACCTGCTGCACCTCCTGCGCCTGCTTCACATCCAGCGCCATCTGCCGCTGCCTCCGGATGCTCTTGACAAGCCGCCGCAGCAGCAGCAACGACAACGCAACTACAAGAAACAGATTCGCCAGTTGACGAGTGCTGAACTGGAACCCAAGAGGAAACCAGTTCGGCAAAATATGGAAGTAGCTCAGTTCCGCCGAAAACTCGGCTATTCCAGCGAGGAGCACCGGGGGCACCGCAATCCAGCCTTCCAAACCTTGTTCCATGATCCCCTGAAAAACCGTCCACAGAAGAAGGGCGGCAATCGCCACTCGTACCACGATCGAGAGGACGTGGAAGGCATTCTCGGTCCCGGGTTGAACCAGCACAAAGAAAAGATTCTGCCCTATTGAACTGGAGACTATGAGCAAGAGCAACAAACTAAGCGCCAACCGCGGAACCCAAGTGGGGCGACGCAAACGGAACCAAATGCGCCAAACCATAACCCAGCCCACATAGATGAGTGGAGTGATGACCGCCAATCGAATCGGTGCGGTGACGATATAGGGGACCAATTCGGTCCAGGTGCTGAGGACATTGATGAATGCTCCCAATGCGATGATCAGCAGCAGACCGCCGATCCATAGGTAGACGCGATCGGTACGGTCGAAAAGCACGAGACTGAACGCCACCACTCCCAGCAGAGTGAAAGAAAGTGCTTCTATCAAACTTCCGGCGTAGGAGCGATAGAGTTCGTCCCACTTTACCTGGTTCTGCGCCGCGACGGCTGATTCCTCTCCGAGCAGCGGCGGATTGTGAAATCCCCCAACATCATCCAGTTGGTTGAGCGTGTAGGGCTCCATATACACACGGAAAGACAAAACATGATCAGCCACTGATCCAGCGCTGTCATCAGGCAGCGCGAACATCTTGGGCCGGGTCGTGAAAATCGAAGGCGCCTTCCCTGAAAAGTCACCAAACGTTCCGATCAGCGTACCGTCGTCGAATGCCTGGTAGATGTCATCGAGATCGGACGCGCCAGCCAGCGCGAGTTTCACTCCCGGCCGAGATTCGACCCGCACGCGGATGCGATACCACGCATATCCCCAATACCCCTTGTGCCCCCGAGCAGTCCACCCCGGAAGATAACCGGAGGTGCCTGCGATGGGATCATAAGAACCCGCGGGAGGCGTCAGGTCGACCGTTTCCCAATCCGAATCGTCAAACCCCGCCTCTGACCAGAGCGCTCTACCAGTCGCGGGATCGGTTGGCGAATCTCCGATCCGGAACTTCCATGGCCCGTTCAGTGCCGCAACACTATCCCCTAGGTGTATCTCCGTCACCTTTCCGCGAGCGGCCGAAGATGTGGAAGTTGGCGCGGCGGACACTAATTGCGTAAGAAACGATGAGGCGAGACAAAGTGAGAGAAACGACGCACGCCGACGGACAGGCACCAGGAAGGACCTCCAACCGCGCGGGGGAACGCTCTTCGAACTCTAGCAAGTCACCGCTGACCCGCGAAATCGAATTCTCACCTGAGTGTTTGTACTCTTACTCCCGGTTCCCTTGTTTGTTACTCCCAAAGTCTTCGGTCTCAGGTCCCCAATCCCTAGCGAATTACCTGGCAAGTACCGCTGCCGCCGGATAAATTTTCCCATTCACCTCGGCGTTGATCACCGGCAGTTCCGGCGTGGCCGTCAGCCACTCGATCTTCCCTTCCCGCAGAATCACCGTATCCTCCGCCTTCCCTCCGCGAATACTCGGATTCCACGCAAACGCCTGGTTGTTCACCACCGTCTCTTTTCCATTCGGCGTCGCCACCCATTCGCGCTCGCCATATCCAGTCGGTCCACCCTGATGATGGAACCTCTCCTCACCCGGATATCCCTCTGCCGCATACGCTGCCTGCGCCACCCTGAACAACTCCGCCGAAGTCGCGCCCACCTTCGTCGCGTCCAGCAGCGCCGCATTCACCTGCGCCGCCGACTTGAACCGCGCACCTAACTCCGCCGGCACCGCACCGAAGTACACGAACCGCGTGATCGAAATCGCCAGCCCCCATTTGCGCGAGCACAAATTCAGCATCGCGTACTTCTGCAACTTCGCCCCACGCGCCACCGCATGCTTGTATTTGTCGATGCGATCGTCCACGGCATACAGGTACACCGACGGCAGAATCCCTCGCTTCAGCAGATTAGCCGCAGTAATCGCCTCCAGATCGTACTCGCTCATCCCCGGTTCAACCTGCTTCAACGATTCCGCTGTCGCCGCCGCTGTCCCCGCTCCGAGCCACCGATACCGCGCAATCTCGCTCTCGCTCAGCGACGCCCGCAACGGATAGAGATTCACAGCAATCGTTCCCGCCACATGAGTGTCTGACCCCAGCGGCCCACCTGCAAGCTTCGCTGCCTCAGCAGCCGTTTCATCCGCGTACCACGGAAACAGCACCGGCTCGAAATCCAATGCGTCAAATTCCTCGTCCTTCAGCCGCGGTGCTTCATTTTCCGTTGTGAAGTAGTATCTCTTCCCATCCGCCGTCACCAGCAGCGACGCCACTCCCGTCTCGCTCGGTGTCAGCACGCGCAACTCAACAGCCCCGCCCGTCACCCACGCCACATTCTCATTGCGCCGGATCAGAACTCCGCTGAGCTTTTCTCGGTGCAGCCACTCAACCAGCCTTGTTTGCTTCTCTTCCAGTTCTGCGTTCCACGCCGCCTCGCTGACAATCGTCTCTCCGCCAGCAACCAGCGCTTTCCCAATCCTCTTCGCCATGTCTCGCACCTTCTCCCAACGTTAAGGGACCAGAGACCAAGCGGGACCATCGGCCCCCTCCTAATCCCTGGTCCCTAATCACTGTTCCCTGATCCCTAGTTTTCGTCCTCCGGATGGTAATAGCTCTCCCATCCCAGGTACCTCGCCGACTCATGCACCGCCTTCGACACATCGCTGAAATTTGCAGCCACGTGATGCTCGAATCCCTCGCGGCAGATATGCTTCAGCAGCTTCTGCAGCTTCGGAATCTCCGCCACACCCGCGCCGCCAAATGTCTCCAGAGGATCTTCCGTGAACCGTCCTGCGCCCGTATAGCCGCGAACGATGCCGCGCCGGTCGTCGGTCGAGTACCGCGCATAGCTCATCACGCCCGGCTTCACGCGTCCTACGCAAGTGCCAAACGTATTCAGCTTGCCTACCGTGCCCGCAATGATCTCCTGGTAATCCATCTTTACGTCTTTGAAGAAGTGTTTCGGCAGGTTCGAGCAGTGGAAGCACACGCACTTGTTCGGATCGTTTCCGTAGTTGTTATTCCAATCCAGCAGCGCCGAAGGAGTCTGGCTCGCCAGCGCCAGCATGTACATGCTCAGAGTTCCCGGCACATCCACTTCGCACGCCGAAGGAATCAGTTCATTCGACATCATGCTCATCACCGTGCATGGCACCACGCCAAAATACTCTTCCATCGAAGTCCAGCACTGCACCGCGCTGATCGTCACCGGAGAAGTCTTCATCCAGTTCTCGATCACCGCTCCCAGTTTCGCCATCTTCAGCAGCGCTTCATCCGGAATGCCCTGCGTCGTCACATATTTCTTGATTGCCGTCAGCTTCGCCTGTGCCGCATCATCGTTGTCTTTCATCCGGTTGATGCGTCCGAAAATCTCCGATAGGTCGATCGTCTCAATCGTGATGCCGCTCGTCTCGAAGATCCTCTCCGAGTACCGAACAGTATTGAACGCCGTCGGCCTCGCGCCGATCGCTCCGATCCGCAGGTTCTTCAGACCCTTCACAATCCGGCAAACCGCCGAAAACCACTCCAGGTCCGCTTTAAACTCCGCCGAGTTCACTGCCTCCGTGTGCAGCGTCGTCAGTGAGTACTCAATCCCGTATTGCATCATGTTGTTGCAGCAAGACATCTTTCCGCAGAAGCTGTCTCTGCGTGTCGCTATCGTCATCGCATCCGATCGGTCCGGCGTCGCCTGCACCAGCACCGGGACCTTCAGCCCCGACAAGCGAATTGCATCCACAATGCCGCGCTCTTCGCCGAAGTTCGGCAACGTCACAATAATGCCGTCGATCTCCTCCGCATGCTTCTTGAACAACTCCGCGCAATGCTGCGCCTCCGTATAGGTCTCCACCGCTCCGTACTTCGACTGCTCCGGCCCCAGCACAATCGCGGTCGCGCCAACCCCCTGGAGTACCGAAAGAATCTCCTCGCGTCCCGTTTTCGCCAGATGATCAGGGAAAAAACCGCGATTCCCCACAATCACGCCAAATGTCATCTTCCTCTCCGCTGCCATCTTTCAAGCTCCTTCGATATGCCGCATTGACTTTCTAACCGTTGCGGCCCGGGCGAAAGCGAATACCGTAAAAAAGACCAAGAATCAACATCCCTCCGCCCCACCACACTGGAGCGTGCAGGTTTGCTAAAACCACGTTTGCCAAATGCCCCGTTGCGAGTTCGTACAGTCCGTAGCAGAAGATCATCGCTCCATACACAGTGAGCAGTATCCCAATAAAGAACCATATAGAGCTGTGGCCGGAAGCACTCATCTCGTCTCCTTACCAGAAGTAAATATTCAGCGCGCAAAACATCACAGTGGCCACAGCCGTCCAGAACCACTCATTCTTGTACATCGGCACGGGCTCTTCCTCGGGAATCTTCGTTGCTCCATAAACCAGCCCCTCTAATTCCTCAGCAGGCTTGGGCTCGGTCGCAAGGCTAACAACGAAGTTGACAAGCATCGCCACAATCACCGACCACAAGGCGCGATACATGTTCTCCGCCATATCCTTAGCATCCGGCGATAAAGCCACATACCGCAGCGCATGCGGATCAGCCTTTACCCACGCCCACAGTCCCACTGAAGTCAGCGTCCCCAGCAGCAACCCCCAGAAGCCGCCGGCCTTCGTCGCTCGGCTCCAGAACATCCCCACCAGCACCACGCCCAGCAGCGGTGAAATAAAGAAGCTGAAGAGCGCCTGAACGTAATCCATGATTCCCGCCGCGCTCATCACCATGTAAGCGGTACCGATCGAAACGACCACGCCCAGAATCGTCGCCCACCGTCCCACCGTCACCAGGTGTTCATCGCTGGCGTTCTTCTTGATCAGCGGTTGATAGATGTCGTACGTCCAGACCGCCGAGAACGCGCTCACGTTCCCCGCCATGCCGCTCATAAACCCGGCAATCAGCGCCGTAATGCCCAGGCCCAGCAGCCCTGGAGCCATATAGCGCACCATCATCAGCGGCAGCACTTCGTTATAGCTGTGCAGCCCCGATCCCTCGGTAGCAAGATTCTGCGGAACCAGGTGCATCAACGTGCCGTTCGGATTCTGCAGCACCACCAACCCCAGCAGGCCCGGAAGAATCACGATGAAAGGCACGGCCATCTTGAAGAACGATCCGATAACTGGAGCCATTCGCGCTGAACGGAGATTCTGCGCCGCCAGCACGCGCTGCACCACCAGAAAATCCGTCGTCCAGTATCCGAAGCTGATCGCGAATCCCAGCCCGAACACGATCCCCGTCCAGTGGATTCCCATCGGGTTATCCGTAAAGTGGCCCATGCTCCGCCACATATGCGTGTAGTCCCCGGGTGCTGTCGCGCCCGATGCGATATTATGCGCCAGCCTCGCTTTGAACCCGCCCCAGCCGCCCGTCTCCACCATGCCGATGATCGGCACCAGCAGCGCGCCGCCCCAGATCAGCATGAACTGCAGCACCTCATTGAAGATGGCCGACCGCAATCCACCCAGCGCCACATAGGCCGCCACCGCCAGCGACGAAACGATGATCGAGAAGTTCAGATCCCAGCCGAGCACTACCTTCATCACCTCGGCCATCGCGAACATGTTCACGCCGCTCATCAGCACCGTCATGAACGCAAACGAGATCGCCGAAACCACGCTCGCGCCCTGACCATACCTAAGCTTCAGATACCCCGGCACCGAGTGCGTCTTGCAAACGTAGTAGAACGGCATCATCACCATGCCGAGAAACAGCATGGCTGGGATTGCGCCTATCCAGTACCAGTGCGCCGCTAATATCCCATACTGATAAGCCGAACCCGCCCATCCCATCAGTTCCAGCGAACCCAGGTTTGCAGAAACAAAGCTGAGCCCCGCTATCCACGCCGTCATTTCCCGGCCTGCCATGAAGAACTCTTCGCTGGTGTTGGCCTGGCCCTTCAAATAGAAGCCTATCCAAATCACCATCGCGAAATAGATCACGATCACGGCAATATCAAGCGCACCAAGTCGCGCTAGCGGAGACACCGCCAGTGCGAGTAACGAATGCGCATCGGTCAGAGGAAGAGATATACCGTTTGTTGGGACCATTCCGGACATTAACTCACCTGAATATCATCCATTCGATTTCAAAAACGACCTGAACTCCCGCGCTGAGTAAATGGTTTTAGTCATGCCTTTGTCAACCCGACCTCGCAGAACCGCGACCCCCTATTGCATGCTCTAATGGACCTCGCACGGAACCTGCTCCATTTTCCGGGATACGTTTTCTCGACGGAGTCTAACACAGCCGGGCATCGCCGCAATAGGACAGATGCCCTCCAGTGCTCTTCGTCAGTGATTCCGCTGCTCCCACCTCGAGCTACAGGGTGTTTCAATCTTCTTCACTCTATTTCTCCCTTGTTTCTTTAGGCATCCCGGCGCTACCTTGAGACATGAGGTTCTTCCCCATTCCTCATCCCCATCTCTCTCAGGCAAAAACCGAACCGCGTCTGTCAGGGCCCCACGTGCCATCCCATTTCCACCAAGAGGAGTCCCGCCGATGTACCCCTTCGCCGATTCAGTAGCTCCTGCAGGAATCTCTCGCCGCAACTTCTTCCGCTTCGCCGCCGGAGCTTCCGCGCTGGCCAGTTTCCCAATCCTCAGTGAATCGGACCTCGCGCAAGCGCAACTTCCCAAGTTCGCCGACCCCAACAAAGGCATCCACATCGACGCGAACGAGAATCCGATGGGCCCCTCTGAAGCAGCCCGCAAAGCCATCATCGACATCGTCCCTCGCGGCGGCCGTTACCTCTTCACCGGCGAGGAGGAACTCGCCGAGCTTTTCGCTAAACAGGAAGGCCTGAGCACCGATTCCGTCATGCCCTTCCCCGGTTCTAGTGCACCGCTCCACTACACCGTTCTCGCTTTCACCAGCAAAGACCGCCCTCTGGTCATCGCCGATCCCGGCTACGAAGCCCCCATGTGGGCCGCCGAGTTCGTTGGCGCCCCCGTCCTCAAAGTTCCCCTGGCCGACCCCAAAGGTGAAGCACGCCACGACATCAAGGCCATGCTCGCCGCCTCCACCAACCCCGGCGTCATCTACATCTGCAACCCCAACAACCCCACAGGCACGTGCACCCCGCGCACCGACATCGAGTATGCCGTCGCCAACGCACCCAAAGACACCGTTCTCCTCATCGACGAAGCCTACATCCACCTCTGCGATGCGCCCCGCTCCATGGACTTCGTCAAAGAAGGAAAGAACGTCATCGTTCTCCGCACTTTCTCCAAGCTCTACGGAATGGCAGGCATACGAATGGGCTTCGCCGTCGGCCGACCCGATCTCCTCAAGAAGATCTCCAGCTTCGGCGGCATGAACGCGCTCCCCGTCACCGCCGTCGCCGCTGCCAAGGCCAGCCTCCTCGAAACCGACCTGGTCCCAACGCGCAAAAAGATCATCGCTGACACGCGTACTGAAACGCTCGCGTGGCTTAAGAAGGAAGGCTTCGCCTGCACTCCCTCTGAGAGCAACTGCTTTATGCTCGACGTCCGTCGCCCCGGCAAGGAGGTTCAGGCCGCACTCGCAGCGAAAGACATGTATGTCGGCCGCATCTGGCCCGCATGGCCCAACAGCCTGCGCATCACCGTCGGCACCCCGGAAGAGATGACGGTTTTCCGTAGAGACTTCACTGAAGTCATGAACAGCAACACCGCCGGCCTCGTCCCGCCGAGACTGCCGAGGCGCCTCCAGCAACAGCCCTTCACTCACCTCTCATAAACCTCATTTCACCTCAACCAGTTTGGGTGTCCCAGGTCTCGCTTCTGAGACCTGGCAATCCGGCTCACCTTGTTCAACGGGCCCGGAAATCACGATTCCGTGACATCCACGCGTGACATACTCCGTAAACTGACTCCATGCCCCTCGCGAAAAAGCTGGAGCGACGCGCCGTTGAAGCCCTTGCCGGCCGAAGCGCAGAGCTTCACCGCCTCCTGGCCTTCGCCTCTGGAGACGAGTCGCTCGTCCTCCATCTTCACGGCATCCCCGGCATCGGCAAGACTCACCTTCTGAATGCACTCGCCGCAACCATTGATAAAGAGATTGCGATCATCCGCATCGATGCCCGCTGGTGCGAACCTTCACCTGCAGCCTTTTATCGAGCGATCTCGAAAGAACTTGACATCCCGGAATCCGAAGATCCCGCTGCGCTAGCTGCCATCCTCTCCACCGCACATACCCGCACTCTCCTCGTGATCGACAGTTACGAGTCCTTTCGTCTCCTTGATTCCTGGCTGAGACAGACATTCCTTCCCTCCCTCAGCGATACCGTGCGCACAATCCTCGCCAGCCGCGAAGCGCCCCGGCCCGCGTGGCGCATTGATCCTGCGTGGCGCTCCCTGTTCGACTCGATGCACCTCGACACCTTCCCGCCCGAAATCGCTCTCGGCTATCTGACTTCCGAAGGTCTGCCTGAAGACAGCGCCAAAGAATTGAACCGCATTGCTCTCGGCCATCCGCTGGCCCTTTCCCTCGGACTCGCTCTTTACTCGACGGGGGGGCACGTGCGCAGAAGCGCATCCACAAACCATCAGGTTCTGGAGCACATGGCCGCGCTCTTCCTTGAAGACGCCTCCTCCGACACCCGGGAGATCGTACAGGCTGCCTGTCTCGTCCGAACTGCCACCGCACCATTGGTCGCTGCGATGCTCCCGCACATTCCTCCCGCAGAAGCACTCGAGCGTTTGCGCGCTCTGCCGTTCGTCATTTCCAGCCCCCACGGCCTGCTCGTGCACGACGCCGTTCGCGGCCCCGTGACCGCCTCTCTCAGATCGTTGGACCCCGCCCGTTACCAGGTTTACCGCCACGCAGCTGCGCAAGTGGCCCGCGACCAATACCGGCAAGCTCCGCAATCCGACCACTGGCGTTGCACCGCCGACGTGATCTACCTGCTTGAAAACCAGAACCTCCGCGAGGGTTTCTTTCCCACAGCGGAGAACACCCTCTCCGTCGAACCTGCCCGCTCAGAAGATGGCGATGCAATCTCCGCCATCGTCCGCAAGTTCGATGGGCCACAATCGCGTCGAGCTCTGCACGAATGGTGGCGCTATCATCCCGAATCGTTCTTTGTCGTTCGCAACGACGCAGGCGAAGTCCAGGGCTTTTACACCGCGATTCTCGCTTCGAAGATTCACAAGAATGTACTCGCCGCCGATCCTCTCGTTGCTAGCTGGTCCACGGACCTCCCGCGTGCAGAAGATCGGGCCGCAACTCTCTGGGTGCGGCGAACGCTCGACTGCGACACCGAAGAAGCGCCCTCGCCAGGCCAGGCTGCCTGCTGGCTCGACATCAAGCGAACCTACCTCGAGCTCCGCCCGAAGCTGCGCTGGGTTTACACCTGCTACTGCGATGCCGAGCTTTATCGCCGACCCTTCGAGCAACTCGGCCTCAGGCTCGCCGATCAAGGCCGCCCTGTCATTGACGGCGTCATGCAGCACACCTTCCGTCTCGACATGGGAGTCGACTCCGTCGACGGATGGCTCGCCAACCTCCTCGCCCGCGAAGTCGGCACAGCAGACGATCCGGTCGCGCCCAGCTCTTCGCTGCTCGATGAACAGGCCCGCGAGCTCGTCATAGACGGGAGCCGAACCGCTCTCACCCCGCTCGAGTTCGGAGTCTTCGCTTACCTCATTGCCCGCCCCAACAAGGCCGTCGCACGTTACGAGCTCGTTGAGGCAGTCTGGGGATACGGAAAAGAAGCATCCACCAGCAACGTCGTAGAAACTGTGGTGCGCTCCATCCGCCAGAAGCTCGGGGCGCACCGCGACTCATTAGAAACCGTCCGCGGAGTTGGCTACCGCTACCGTCCATGAACAGCCGGTAGCCAGTAGCCAACCCTGGTACTACCCGCGCGCCTCCACGATCAAATTGAACGGCGTCTCGATCGCCACCCTCGCGCTCCCGAATCCCGCGTCCTTCAGAATCGCAATCAACTCCTTCGCTCCGGCTTGCGCCCCCAGCGAATACCTTCCTCCTTGCGACAGCGCATTCTGGGTGCAAAGACCAGCCGAGGCCGAGTAATACATCCGTGCCACAGGACCGACATTCTCTTCCGGCTTGTCCTTTGCGAACGGTTCCACCAGCATCAGCGCACCGTCCGGAGCCAGCGCCTCTCGCGATGCCCACACTGCTTCCAGCGGATCGCCCATGTCATGAAGCGAATCCATGAAGCAAACGAGATCGAATCGCTCATCTCGGCCGGCAAGCGCTCGCGCAGTTCCCACCTCAAATTGAATCCGATCCGACACTCCGGCTTGCTTGGCACGTTCCCGCGCAACGGCAATCGACGACTCGTGATAATCCAGCCCCACAATCGTCGACTTCGGAAATGCCTGCGCCATGAGAATCGCCGAAGCACCGTGCCCGCAGCCAACATCCGCAATGCGTCCGCCTCGCGCCAGCTTCTCCTGCACACCATCGAGGGCCGGAATCCAGCTCTGCGTCAGATGCGCGCGGTATCCGTTGCGGAAGAACGCCTCCGTTGCCGTGAACAGCCGGCAGTTGTGTTCATGCCAGCCCATTCCTTTTCCAGAACGGAATGCAGCCTTGATCTCGTCCTCGTCGTGCCACAGTGAAGCCGCAACATCGAACGCGGGCGGAAGAAAGGCTGGGCTCTCGGGATTCGCCAGTACGAAAGCGTGTTCCGGTGGCAACACATAGTGTTTGCTGTCGGCGTCGAACAGTACGTATCCGCCGGCTACTTGCCCATGCAGCCACTCGCGCACAGAGCGCTCATTCGTAGACGTGCGACGTGCAAGTTCAGCTGAACTGATTGGGCCGCTCTCCGCCATTGCACCGTAAAGGCCCAGCTTGTGACCCAGATTGGTCATCACGCCCGCCATCGCTGCGGCAAGGTCCGTAACCACCTGGCCAGCGAACTGCTCGACTCTCTGCTGCATGTTTTCTTTCGCGTTCTCTGCACTCTGACTCTGCATTAGCGACCTCCCGCCATCGTTACCACTGGTTCTTCCATGCGAAGATCCTGCAAAGGACCTCGCGTTATCGCGGAGAGTGACTCGTCCACATCCCAGAGCTGGGAATCGACGGACATCACTGCCGGGTTGGTGCAAACTGCCTGCACGATTGGGTGGTTCAGGTAATGCAGGGCAGCCTGGCGGTCGGCGAATAGATAGGCGCCGCCCATCTCGCGCTGCTCCTGCTGCGCGAGCCAGATCTTCCAGATCAGGCCTTCTGCTGAGGCAATCTTTTCCGCTGCCTGCCGGCAGTGGCCAAACAAGTCATCGGGTGGCACCCGCAACTTGAATCGAAGGTACAAAACCGTGGGGGAAGTACTCATTTCAATCTCCTGGTGTTCTCGTTATCTATGGCCCGATAAACCGAGTGTAGGAGCGATGAAACATTCCTGGATGAGGCTCCGATGAGATCATCATGAGATTTGGACCAAGGGGCGAATGGGGAACTTCTTTTTGCGGTTTTTGCGCGTAATTCGTGCGGCTGGTTTGTCAGCCGGTGTTGGGGAAGGATTTATGGTGTTCACGAAAGGTTGGATTATTTCGGAGAGTTGCGCGGAGAGAGGGGAATGGGCAGGGATCGAGGGTGCTTCGTGGCGAGGAGGAGTTTCTGGTCAGCGGATTGTTGTGTTTTGGTGCTGCGGGGTCAGAGTATTTGACCCGTCTGTGGCCGCTTTGTTGAGTTCCTTTTTTTACATTAAATTTTGTGCGTAATAGATGGCATTGAAGTTAGCTGCCCTTTTTAAGCTATAGCTCTTCGCTTTACCTCTTCGCGTTTTGGTTTTGCGCTTCGGCGAGTTGGTGAGACTGGGCCAGGATTTCCTTGATCATGCGGGCGGTCGCCGGATCGTCATCAGACTGATATGCGAAAGACGGACGTGGCGCGCTGAAGGGGGTTGGCTTTCGGCTCTCTCCGGCGGCGGCCAGGGCTATGGCAAGCTTGTCGTCGGTGCGCGCTGGCTGAACGCGGTCGGAGCTGCGCATGGAACGGAACCTATGCATGTCGGCCGGAGACAGGGTTTCGTGTGCTTCGGCCATTTCGGTGAGAACGCGCGATGCGAGCTTGATGCCGGAAAGGAACGTACCGGCAACGGAGCGCTTGATGCGGCGTTCGCCCATGGCCTGGAGAACGATGTTGACGGCGGTGAGAGCCGAGGACCTGTCGATGATGAGCGGGAGGTGAAGCGGTTCCATCTCTGCGGATGCTTCTTTGGCTGGTTTGGCTGGGAGCTGTGGGTCGTGATGACGGCAGTATTTGGAGGTTTCGGTTGCGGGTGCGTTGCAGCGCTGGCCGTTTTCGAGTGTCTGAAGGCATCGACGTAGCATGAGAGTTCTCCTTGAGAGACAGGGATTAGGGATTAGGGAAAAGGGACTAGAAAACTCCTTCCCGCTTCCGTGTGGAGGTGAGTGGACGGTTGACGGTTGACTGCTGGTTGAAAGCGGAGCTAGCGGGGCTAGCGGAGTTAGCGTGCGCTGACGCGCACGTTAGCACCCTCGCCGCTGGCGAAATTGGCGTGGATTGCCTGGGCTCACTGGTGTTCGAGTGAACTGGGCGTGTTCATGGCGATTTTCAAGTGATTCAGAACGAGATTTCTACTACAAGATAAGTGTGCGCCAAACAGGGTGGCCAACCTGCAAAACGGCGAGGAGGAATTTTCTCAGTGGAATCAGGGAGTTAGGCGAAAGAGGGAAGGTGGAAGTATTGACAAGTCGAAATTACACGCCGGGAACAGGCACGGCAGGGTGAGTTTGGGATTGATCGATGCTGCGGACTCGGTGATTTATTGCTCTCCAGTTCCGGATGGCCGGTGATAGTCCCGGAACTATGTCCTCAGAAAGCTTCCCATACTCCGTCCAACAAAGTTGTAGTAACCGGCTGATTGTGGCGCCGCCCCGCTCGAAACAAGCCGCTGATTGTCAGGTCGTTGATGTTATTTACCCATCTCCCCGTGGTCTCATCACGTCCAACCGCCCACTTCCGATGGCAACGTACACGAAGAAGCGCAGCCAGGATATCCGCTATTCTCATGGCACAGCTGCGACTCTGTTTCAATAGTTCTGGGTCGAGATCTTGGGCTACCGCCAACAAGAATGTCGGATTGAAAGCAGCATTCTGAGTGACGGATTTCTCATTGAACATGGAAAAGTACGAGTCGGGATAGCGCTTCTCACTCTGGCAATTCATCCAGGAGGGAGACCACATTTCGGCAGAGCAAAATTTACGGCCTTCGTCTATATGTCCGTTCTGATGTACCCATTTCCGATGTCCGTTCTTGTTCCATCCAATTCGTCCAAACGAGATACCCCGCTGATTTGGGCTTCCAGGTTTATTTGCTAGCTGTGTCGAACGTACTGCCGCACTTCCCCAAGTGGAGTGAGTAAGAGGATCGATTGCTGCCGCGAGTTGTTGCCATGTCGGTTCTGCCCACGCTGGATCATTGCTGGGATTGCCGAGCACGACGAACACTTCGTACAGACGATTAGAGAATGTCATCGCTTTATGGTGCCGCTATTTTTGGGGAGTCGGTCGATGTTCGATTGTACTCGGATCGGCGGCATGTGCTGCGGATTTACGTGCCTTCAATGGACACCCTGGATGGGCTGCGCGAGTTCGGGTGTGTAGTCCGCAATGCGGACACAGAGGTCAAGAAATTGCTCTCAAGTTCCGGATGGCCGATCACTCAGGAGCAACCCAGTAGAAAGGGCGCCAGCTTCTTCAGATTAAGAACGATCAACCAGTAGTTTGACTCGATTCATAACGCGCTATGTAGAATTCTGGCGCCCAGATCAGGTGCATCCAATCGTCGAGTGTCCATTCGCTGAAGATTGATTTCTGCGTGCGATGTCTCATCAACATTCGGAATTCGGTGACGCTCCCACCACCTCCGAGACTGAGTATCGCCTCGTAGAACTCCGTAAGCCAGGGCCGGTTCGATTCCAGCATGACTTCGTAGTAGGGAGTCGTTCTGATCCAATATGCAGCCATTGCCTCCTTCGGAACGGTGCCAAGCACATATTCTCCGAGAGTCACTGGCCAGTGCTCAGCTCTGCTACCGATACGTGGATTGCGGATCTTCTTCTTTAGTAGTTCCTCAGCCTCGGATTGGCGGAAGATGCGCGGCTCTAACACCGAGGCGACAAACAACAGCAACGGAGTTTGCGTACAAACACCCCCGACAGCGTAGGGCGCGTTCACGCCGTCCTTCCATCGCTTGACAGCAGATTCATGCTCTCCAAGGCACCATAGTGCCGAGCCGAGATGCGCATAATCACCCTCTGATCGCATCCGGAATCTCTTCGTCACCTCGATGGACTTTTCGTAGTACGCCGCAGCTTCCTTATACTGTCCGCACCACATCAGAGCCTCACCCAATCCCCTTTTATGCGAAGGAGGCTTTTCACGAGCATGTTGGCGCCGAAACAGCGTGAGAGCCTGTTCAGTCTTGTTCTGGCGAAGCAACTCCCATGCACTCTCAACTTCATCAGCGGCCAGTTCCTTCGACAATGTCGCGCACCTCGCTTTTCGCGCTCGTCCACCTCATGCAGTCTATTCGACAAATGCCGCTTGCGAGTGGATCGTCGCCCCTGGGGAACTTGGCAATCTTTTGGCCTCATTGTCCAGTTGGCCGGTAACACTCTCAAGACCTTTCAGAATTCCGGAGTTGATGGCCAAAGATCATCGCAGGAACTCGGCATGCGTGCCGAAAGGAGCATCAAGCCAGAATTTCCCGTGCTCCTTATCTCGCTTGTAAAGGTAGGCCATTATCCAGCAAGGCCAGCCCAAAAGAGCTATTGATCCAAGCAGTGCACGAAGCATTGCCGACGAAAACGTCAGTTGCGACTCGCTGTCGGGCTTGATGCAGTAGCCAAGAATACATGCCCCAGGAGTTGGCCTTCCTTTTGACATGGGGATGGCGATATACAGCGGCATGAGCGCGAATATGATCAACACTCCCCCGAATGCCCGTAGAACGTCCCAATGACGAGCCTCCTGGCGCTCAATCATCCACTCGAATGTTCCAGTTTGCAGGTACTCAATGAAGGCGTTGATCAAGCCGATAAAGCAGGCCAAGATTAGAAGCGCCAATGCCCAATCAATCAGTCCTGCCACAAATCTGCGGAAGAGGTTCGGCATTGGCGCAGAAGGCGTCGGAATTTCGCAGCGGTACAGAACTACGAACAGGAAGACGCCGACCGTCGCAGCGGCAACTGCCCATGGAGATGCGCCCGCTGCGAACGAATAATCGTCGTTTGTCCAGTTCAGGCTGACCCCGACACCAGTTTCGTTCGAACCGGAGCTAATCGCGATCACCGAAATAAGCAGAATGAGGTATTCGAGCAGGAACCATCGCAGAGTCAGAGCTTTCATGTGGAACCATGCTAAATGAGCGAAAAATCTCACTGGAATCCAGGTTCTGAGTGAGTAGTCGGCAACTCGGACATTGAGAAATTTTGGGTTGGGCAGCTGACAAGAAGCAACTGCGGGTCCCTCGACTCCCGTTGGTCGCTCGGGATGACAGTCTGTACTGAAGGAAGCGAGAGGTTGCGTACAACTTTCCTACGGTCGGGGACTCGGAAGTTGAGAGATTTTGAGACAAGAAGTGAATAGCAACTGCGGGTTCCCTTCGACTTCGCGCAGGGCAGGCTCTCCACTCCGCTGCGCTGCGGTCGGAAAGACAGTCTGTTGTGGAGGGGCGAGTTGTGGAGGGTAACTGTCCTGTGGTCGGCGGCTTGAGGGACAAGGCGGCTGATTCGAGGATACTTCCTCCTTGTTTCTCTGAATCGCTGTTCTGACGAAATCAATCCATTCTCCAGGCCGGCCGGAAACCTGTCCGGGCTTCGCCTGGCCGGCGCCTCGGAATACATTGCGGACGAGTGAAGGAGACAAACATGAGAATCGTCGTAATCGGCGGAACCGGACTTATCGGTTCGCGGCTGGTCAAGAACCTTCAGGAGAAAGGGCATGAACTGATTGCTGCGTCACCGAAGCGTGGCATTAACAGCGTCACGGGTGAAGGTCTCGCAGAGGCTCTCAAAGGGGCTTCTGTGGTTGTCGATGTAACCAACTCCCCTTCCTGGGAAGACGCGGCGGTGCTGGACTTTTTCAAGACATCCACCCGCAACCTGCTTGCTTATGGAGCGAACGCCGGCGTTGCACATCACATTGCGTTATCGGTGGTAGGTACAGAACGCCTGCTCGCAAGCGGCTTTTTCCGCGCGAAGTTCGCCCAGGAGGAGCTCATCAAAGTGTCTAGCGTTCCTTACACAATCATCCGTGCAACGCAGTTCTTCGAATTTGTAAAGCAGATTGTGGACTATTCGACTCAAGGCAACGAGGTACGCATGCCTCCGGCTTTGATTCAGCCGATGGCAGCTGATGATGTCGCCAGCGCGGTAGCTGATTTCGCGATGAAACCTGCGCTTAACGGAACGGTTGACATAGCTGGACCGGATCAGTTTCCTCTTGTTGAGCTCGCCCGACTTTATTTGGACGCCAAGCATGATCCGCGCAAGGCGATCTCTGACCCGCAGGGGCGATACTACGGAATCGAGGTGAGCGAAAGAGCGCTCGTTCCCGAGAATGGTGCACGGCTCAGCGAGACTCGATTTGAGACGTGGCTGAAGCAGTCCGGGACGCAAGGTTGATGCGTCCTGGATGCTGATGCGTCGCGCGAGAGTGTGCGGAGCTCAGGACGAAGAGGCAGAACGGAGCACGTCAGGTTCTGGAGGAGAGAACGGGGGCCACGCGCGGCAGGAGCGACTCGCCACTGACACGGGGCAACCGAGGCTGACCGAGGAGTTCGATGATGGTCGGCACGACGTCGAACGAACTGGCTACACCATGCTGGCCGGCGGGAATATCGTCGGCGACGATATTAAGGAAGCCATATTTGCCGGTGTGGCCTCCTGTTCGCAAGTAAGGAAGCGGACCGATGTTGCCGAGACGTGGATGAGAAAGGCCGAGAGGAGCGCCCTGCCACACGATGTAGACGTCCGCTTCATCGGGACCGACGTCGTGAGGGTTCTGCTTTGGACTGTAGACCTCGGAGACGACGGGCTTACCGTTGAGGAGATTGCGGCACTCGGAGACAACTTCACGAATTTGCTGACAAGTTTGCGCGTATTCAGAGGGGCGAATTTTGCCGCGAGCTTCGCGCCCTGCGACGTTGATGCGTACTCGCCCGTCGTAGAACGAGGGCAGAGCGAAGGCGGACATATCCGGCCAGAAGGGAGAATAGCGGGCCGCGGGCATCCAGTTGAGGTCGACAGCGAGACTAGCGGTGGGAACGATGCTGCTGGAATTTATGTCGGCGAAGGTGCGTTTGATTTTTCGCACCACGCGCTGGTGGAACTTGAGCCGCGGTTTTGGGATGGCCGGAACGGCTTGCGTAAGAAGGTCGCCCCAGTTGCTGTCTTCGGCGATGAGCGGAGTGCCATCGGGCAAAAACCCGGAGAACTCGACGGGGCGCATGTAAGCGGATCCGAAGGCTAGACGGTAGAGCAATTCGGGGAGTAATGCCATGGCAGGAACATCGCTGTCATTCTGTCCCATGCCATGCATTGCGACGAGAACGAGAGCGGCGTCAGGAAAGGCCTGGGAGAGATCGCCGACCAAATCGTCGATTGCAACATAGACTTTTCGCAAGGCGGCGGCAGCTGGCGGTCCTGAATGCAAACCGTGGAGCGGATGGTTTGGATCGACGCCATGCCATAGCGGCTCGATGGCAGAGTGGGATTCACTGATGACGACGACGCCGAGGTCCCAGTCGGGCAAGCGCTGTTGTAACAGCCAGCGAGAGGCTTGCGAGCGGACCTTCACGGCTTGCGCGAGAGCGTCGCCGGCAGCTTGCGCCTTTTGCGCGCTGGGCCAGCAGAATCCATAGATCCATTCGGGGGCGGGATAAGGGCCGAAGAGGTTGGCGATCTCTTCATGCAGGCCATCGGGGCGCGAAGCCGAAGCGACGCCGGGGTCGTGAGCTCCCCAGGAAGTGATGCCCCGGACATCTGACGCCTGGGACAGGTCGAAGTAGGGAAAATCGAAGACAACGGTGCGAACGCCGGGGAGGTCTGCGAGAAACGGGCGAACTACGGTGTGGTCCTGGGTGGCGCGGTACGTGCGCTGATTGAAGGTAACGGCAGACCAGCGGCCGCCGTCGCGGGGGCGGATGCCGGAGCTGAGATGCTCCCAGGCGAGGCCGGAATACTTGTCTCTGCCGTGATCGAGGTTGAACGAGGCGCCCTGGTTGTGGAGACGCGCGAAATTGGGGAGCAGACCCTCGTCTGCGAACTGCTGTGCGAGAAGGGCGTCGAAGCCGTCGAGGCCCACAAGCAGTACACGTCGAGGACTAGCCATTACGCCATTTTGGCACGGACGGGTGAGAACAGGAACTTGTTCGGCGGCGGCGACGTGGTTTTTGAGAGCGGAGGAGATCGGAACATGCGCTTCACGGAAGCAGGGATTTTTATCGGAGGGAAAGATTGAGGTAGAGGATATGTTTCGGCGGAAGAGGCGGGGCAACCCGTTTGGGGGTGGATTCGGTGGTTCCTGCCGAGGGATTTGGCCGGGAAATTGTAGTTGGCAGCGGGGATAATGGAGGCTGCTCTGGGATTTCTCGTCTGCCCTTGGCGGCTCCAGTGCCTCGAATGCGGGCGGCCAGGGCGCGGAGGCATCCCTTCGATGAAGCCGATACCGATCAGTTTGTCGCCGACACGCAGCCGTGCGCTGAATGTGTTTCTGGGCGCGGTGCTGACGCTGGCCTCAATCCTTCTCTTTCTGGCGCTCGCGACCTATCACCCTTCTGATCCTTCGATGAATACGGCCACGGGACCGGAGCCGGGGAACGCGGTTCACAACTGGATCGGGCTGCTGGGGTCGTACCTGAGCGATGTGCTGCTGCAGGCGTTCGGGCTGACGGTGTTCCTTTTCCCCGTGTGGATGGGCGGACTGGGATGGAACTGGATTCGCTCACGCGATGCGGGGACGGCGATTTTGCGGTGGATGGGCGTGGGACTGGCGGTGATTTTTACGCCGGCGATTTTCGGATTGCTGCCGTGGCACTGGCACTGGATGCACGCAATTCCTGTGGAAGGCGTGATGGGGCGGGTGATCGCGGGGCTGCTGGTGGCGTATCTGAATACGCAGGGCGCCTGGCTGGTGGCGCTGGTGCTGGCGGGCGTGGGAATTTACTTCGCGTCGGACATCAGCTTCAAGGCGATCAAGACGCAGGTTGAAGATCGCTGGCTGAATCTGGTGGCGTGGCACGATCGTTATCGCAACTGGAAAGAGGACAGGGCGGAGCGGAAACGCGAACTGGAAGAGCGGTACATGGAGACGCAGCCGGGACCGGCACAGCGGCTGTTCTCCGGGGCGATTGGGGATGGGCAGGAAGTGGAGGTCGCTGAGGATACCGCTCCCCCGCAGACGCTTAGCGGCAAACTGGCGGCGTTGTTTGTGAAGAAGCGGGCGGCCGCGGCGGCTGAGCCTGATCCGGTGGAGGAGATTCCGGCATTTCAGAGGACGGCGAAGACGGCGGAAGAGCCACCGATTGCAGCGCGGAGGTCGAGTATCTGGGAGCCGGCTGCGGCTCCGGCTGTAAGTGCCAGGACGGCAGAGGCAGCTACGGGGGCTCGGAGCGTGATCGAGATGAAGCCGGCTGCGGCGCCGCAGGCTTCGGTTCCCATGCCTGCTCCGGTAGCACCTGCACCGGTTCCGGCGGCTTCGGCTCCGACGCAGAATCATGTGGTGGCTGCTGGTGGTGCGCCGGGCAGTATTGCCATTCACGAACGGGCCGATGTCGATGAGAAGCAGGTGACGGTGGCGCCGAAGCATGTGAGCGGGTACAAGCTGCCGCCGAGCACGCTGCTGAATTCGGGCAGCGGGCCGCAGGTTGTGCGCGAGGACGCGCTGCGCGACGAAGCCAAGGTGCTGGTGGAGAAGTGCGCTGAGTTCGACGTGATGGGGCAGGTGGTGCAGATCAATCCCGGGCCGATGGTGACGACGTACGAGTTCAAGCCTGAGGCGGGCGTGAAGTACTCGCGCGTGACGGGGCTGGCGGAGGACCTGTGCCTGGCGATGCGGGCGGAGAGCATCCTGATCGAACGCATGGCGGGCAAGAGCACGGTCGGCATCCAGGTGCCGAATCATGAGCGGGAGACGATTCACCTGCGCGATGTGCTGGAGTCAGAGACGTTCGCGAAGGCGAAGTCGCGGCTGACGCTGGCGATGGGCAAGGACATCAACGGGCGGATTGTGACGGCGGATCTGGCGTCGATGCCGCATGTGCTGATTGCTGGATCGACGGGTTCGGGCAAGTCGGTGGCGATCAATGCGATGATCATGAGCCTGCTGTACCGGACGACTCCGGCGCAGGTGAGGCTGATTCTTGTCGATCCGAAGCGCGTGGAACTGGGGATGTACGAGGGGATTCCACACCTGTTTACGCCGATTATCACGGAACCGAAGCTGGCGGCCAACGCGCTGAGGAATGCGGTGCGCGAGATGGAACGGCGGCTGAAGCTGCTGGCGAGCCGGAGCGTGCGGAATATCGACCAGTACAACAAGCTTTTTGAGAGCGCGATGCCCTCGCTGTTTGATGACGGGACAGAAGAGCAGCCGCTACCGTACATCGTGATCATCATTGACGAGCTGGCCGATTTGATGATGCTGGACCGGGCCAACGTCGAGGAGTCGATCACGCGATTGGCGCAGATGGCCCGTGCGGTGGGTATCCACCTGGTGCTGGCTACGCAGAGGCCTTCGGTGGATGTGATTACGGGATTGATCAAGGCGAATGTGCCGACGCGAATCAGCTTCAGGCTGGCGACGAAGGTGGACTCGCGGACGATTCTGGATACGAACGGCGCCGAGGCGTTGCTGGGACGCGGCGATATGCTCTTCCTGCCGCCGGGGACGAGCAGGTTACTAAGGTTGCATGCGCCTTACGTGAGCGAGAAAGAAACGGCTGCTGTGGTGGCATTCTGGAAGGAGCAGGGACAGGCCGAGTACGTTGAGGGCTTCCTGGAATCGCCGAAAGAAGAGCGGCAGAACAATCTTGAAGGCGGCAGCGGCAACGAGGACGATAACGATCCGATGTTCGACGATGCTGTCCGGCTGGTGTTTGAGTTTGGAAAGGCTTCAACATCTCTTCTGCAACGGCGGCTGCGGATCGGTTATGGCCGAGCCGCGCATTTGATCGATCTGATGGAGCGGGATGGCCTGGTTGGACCCGCAGATGGATCACGACCTCGTGAACTGTTGAAGGCGCCGGGATGGTTGCACGAGATCTCGGTGGCTGAGGAGTAGTCAGCTTCATCGTTCCCACCCTAACCGCGATGAAGCTGCGGTTAGGATGGGGCACCCAAACTGGTTGGAAGGCGCCGGGATGGTTGCACGAGATCTCGGTGGCTGAGGAGTAGTCAGCTTCATCGTTCCCACCCTAACCGCGATGAAGCTGCGGTTAGGATGGGGCACCCAAGCTGGTTGAAAGGCGCCGAGATGGTTGGACGACATCTCGGTGGCTGAGGAGTAGGGTTCTGGATTTCCCACCCAATCGCATGAAATGGTGCGATGGATGGGGCACCCGATCCCGTTAAGCACGATAAGGGCAAAGAAGTATGCTCGGGATTGGCGAAAAGCACGAACTACCTACCATTCTTCTGATCGATGATGACCTCGTCAGCCGGGAAGTGATTGCAACTGTTCTTACCCTGCACGGGCACCTGGTGCATACCGCGGAAACAGGGGATGGCGCCGTGGAAATGCTGGCGGGGGGAACGGTGACGCCCGGTGTGGTGCTGATGGATGCGCAACTGCCCGGGCTGAACGGGACCGAACTGATTGAGAAGCTGCGCAGGGGCTGTGACGCGGAAATTATTCTCATCAGCGGGAGCCAGCCTTCGGATGAACTGGTGAAAGCGGCAGATGGATTTCTGATGAAGCCGTTTGGGCCGGAGGATCTGGCAAAGATGCTCGGAGAGCACAAGCCAAAGCCGAGGCTGGTTGCGGAAGAGACGGATCCGGTAGTGAACCCGGAGACGCTGGCGCAGTTTCGCCAGCTTATGACAGAGGCAACTATCCGGGAGATTTATTCGGCGGTGGTGAGCGATCTTCACAAGCGCCAGGAAGCTCTGGAGAAGGCGATCGCTTCAAGGAACGCGGAGGACGTACGCCGGATCGGGCACGCTATCAAGGGTGGTTGCGGGATGGCGGGGGCCATGCAGGCGGCCCGGCTAGGGGCTATCTTCGAAAGCAAGAGTGACCAACTGGATAACTGTGCCGCCGCGCTCGAAGAGTTGTACACAGCTACGCAAAGACTGGAGCGTATGCTGGAAAAGGAATTCCCTGCGTAGGTTACGAGCGGTGTTTGGCATTTGCGCGGGGGCGTGAGATATATGAATGCGGGCCACTTCGGTTGCCTGCTCGTTAGTTTGGGCTTTTCGGAGGTTTAGGCTCTCGTGGAACAACCCATCCGCATCGTATTGGCCGACGATCATCCGGTAGTCCGTATCGGCGTGCGTAACATGCTGACCGAGCGCGACGGTTTTGAAGTGGTAGGCGAAGCTGATGATGGCGACGAGGCCATCACGCAGACTCTGGAACAGACGCCTGACATTCTTCTGCTCGACGTTCAGATGCCGCGGCTGCCTGGCCTGGAGGCTATGCGCGCCATCATGAACGGCTCGCCGACGGTGAAGATCATCCTTCTCACTTCCACCATCACCACCCAGCAGATTATCGAGGCACTGCACATTGGTGCGCGCGGGATCGTGCTGAAAGATGCGCTGGCAGGCGCGCTGCATACGGCGATCAAGACGGTGTATGCGGGCGACTACTGGATTGGCGGCAAGCGCGTGGTGAACCTGGTTTCGGCTTTGCACGAGCTGATGCGCCAGGCACAGCCTCCGCAGCGGAAGACGTATGGGCTGACGCCGCGCGAACTGGATGTGGTGGGCTGCATTGTGGAAGGCTGCAGCAATCGCGATATCGCGAAGCAGTTCACGTTGAGCGAGGAGACGGTGAAACGGCACCTCTCGAATATCTTCGACAAGACCGGAGTTTCGACGCGGCTGGAACTGGCGTTGTTTGCGATTGCGCACCAGTTGGTGGCTCCGCAGGGACAGCAGCAGTAAGCGAACCGGTTTGACGTTCCCTCAGTCAGGGACACGCCATGTAGTACCCAGCAATCAGTAAGGACAAGCGAAGCGCCCACCTAAATTGCGGTGGGCGCTTTCATTTGCAAGTCGACGCTGCTCCGGATCAGTTGCAGCGGTTGGCAGGTTCGCCGGGGTAGTTCCCCTGAACGCAGGGGACGGTGCTGAGGTACTCGTAGATGGCGCGGAGGTCGTGCTCTGACAGATCCTTGAGTCCGGGCCATGGCATCACCTGCAGCAGGTTGCCATCGAATGGGGCGGGGATGCAGTTTGCATTCGGCGCTCCGGTGCAGGGCGGGTGCAGATGATCGGGATCGAGGCCGGTGCGAATGACCTCGACGAAATGGTCGAACGAGTCGCCGCCGATGGGGAGGCCACTCGAATCGGGAGTGAGGTTGCGGGAGATGATGTGCGCTGAATTGGGTATCAGCGCGCCGAAGTCTCTGCCGCCGCCGAGGTAAGTTGCCGGATTCACCTGCTTGGGCTGGTTCATGTAAGGATTGCCGCCCTTTGCGTATTGCGTTGGCGGGCCGGCGGAGTGACAGCCGTTGCAATCACCGGCGACATTGACGAAGTAGCTGCCGAGGCCGACGAGAGCGCGATTCTTGTGAGCCATGTTGAGCGGAACGGGCGCGGCGGCCAAGCCGATTTCGATGCGGGAGTCGCGGTCAGACTGTGCACTGGCGACGCCGGGCGGTACGGTGGATGCCGCGATGGCAACGGCAACTGCAACCGCGGATGTGAGAGCGAGTTTGATCCCGAGATTTGCCTTCATGAAGTGATCTCCTCCGGTTGGTATGGGGACGCCGGCTTCAGTGGCAGGTTTGCAGGCTGAGCCGGGCATCTACCCTCAAGGCGCAGTCCGGAGGGAAAAACTGTCATCGGGCGGGGAGTTTCCAGAACTTACTCAATTGCCTCTTGACCATCCAACTACACGATGTAGTAGTCTTTGCGAACGGATGTAGTTGAAGAAAGCCGAAATGATGATTCAGCCCAAACTATCCAAGCTCGAACTTCAGATCATGGAGACGCTGTGGAGCCGCGGCGCGTGTTCGATACGGGAGATGCAGGAAGCATTCCCGGAGGCGAAGAGGCCCGCGTACACCACTGTTCAGACCATTGTTTACCGGCTGCTGGAACGGAAGAAGGCAGTGAAAATCGTGAGGCGCATCAGCAACGCGAACATTTTCGATGCGGCTATTTCGCGCGATGATGCCGGAAGGCGACTGATGGACGATGCCCTGGCTTTGTTTGGCGGCCGTACGAAGCCAGTGATGGCACACCTTGTTGAAACGGGCAGGCTCACACTGGAAGACCTGAAGGAAGCCGAAGAAGCAATTCGCAGGCTCGGCAAACCGAAGGGATCAAGGAACGAAGGCCGCAAATGATGAGCGCGGTAGCAAATCATCTTTGGCAATCCACGCTTTTCGCGTGCGGAATCTGGCTGCTGGCCGCGCTTTTCAGACAGAATCGTGCAGCCGTCCGGTATGCGCTGTGGCTGACCGCCTCGATCAAGTTTCTGGTTCCTTTTTCTGTTCTCGTCGCTCTAGGGAACCAGGTTGAGTGCCGTGAAGCATCCGGCGCGGCGCAGCCAGGGATGGAGATGGTGCAGCGAGTCAGCGAGCCTCTCGCTGTTCTGGCATCGCCTGCGCGGAAGTTGCCGCAGAGTTCGCCAAGCCCGATTCCAGCCATTCTTTATGGTTTGTGGATGTGCGGACTAGTGGCGCATGGCCTCGCGGGATGGCGACGCTGGAGGCAGGTGCGTGCTGTTTCGCGGGCAGGTTCGCCACTCGATCTCAACCTGCCGATACGAGTGATATCGAGCGGGTCGAATCTGGAGCCCGGAGTGTTTGGCATTTTTCGTCCGGTTCTGCTGTTGCCTGATGGTCTTGCCGAACGTCTGACCGGGGCGCAGTTTGAAGCGATTGTCGCGCATGAATTGTGCCATGTTCGCAGGCGCGACAACCTGACTTTCGCAGTGCACATGATCGTTGAGGCGTTCTTCTGGTTTTATCCACCGGTGCGCTGGATCGGTCTGCGTCTGATTGAAGAACGGGAACGTGCCTGCGATGAAGCCGTGCTCCACATGGGTAAAGATCCGCAGGATTATGCAGAGGGGATTGTCGCGGTGTGCAGGTTCTACCTGAAGTCGCCGCTAGCTTGCGCTTCCGGAGTGACTGGGGCGGATCTGAGGCGGCGAGTGGAATTGATTATGCTCAATCGCGTCGGCGAGGATATGACGGCTCCGAGGAAAGTGCTGCTGTTTGCCGCGGGAGCGGCGGTGCTGACCGTGCCCATTGTGATGGGCGTGATGGGTGTGCCGCTGTCTCGCGCACAAGAGCCAGCCAAGCCCGTTCCGCAGCTGACCGCAACATCTGCATTGCCGCAATTCGAGGTCGCGACGATTAAACCCAGCGCTCCAGACACCAATCTGAACGTCGATTTCGCTCCTGGCGGAAAGCTCTATATTTCTCACGCTACACTTCGGTTCCTGATCAAGATCGCATACGACATCGGCGACGATCAGCTTTCAGGAGGACCGCGATGGATCGGATCTAACCGATTCGACCTCGCGGCGATTCCCGATATACCCGTGGGCGGCGATCCGAAAAATATGGCGCCCGATCAGATTCTTCTATTCCACAAACCGACGCGGCTTCGTTTGCAGCGGCTGTTGGCCGATCGGTTCCAACTGGAGTTGCGCAGAGAATCCGTACCGATGCCGATCTTTGCGCTGGTCGTGGCGAACGGAGGTCCAAGGAATCTGGCGATCACGAAGAGCATGAGCGGCCAGCAACTAAATGCAAGCGGTGGCAATGGCCGGTTCGACGCGACTGGCGTGGACATGACGACCCTGGCGAAGTTCCTATCCGAAGGACAGACGGGGAGACCGGTCGTGGATATGACGGGTTTGAACGGCAGGTACGACTTCCATCTGGAGTGGTCGCCGGAGACTAATCCGATTGGCGGGCCAGCAAACGGAGCCGGGAGTCAGCAGCCCGCCTATGCGCAAGATCTTTCCATCTTCTCAGCGCTACAGCAGCAACTTGGACTAAAACTGGTGCCGCGAACAAGCGCCGCAGATCGGCTTGTCGTGGTGCACGCAGATCCGCCTTCAGCGAATTAAGGGGCGCGATCATCGACAGCCCGCGAACTACTTCGGCGGGTTGGCTTGCTTCTTTTTGCCGAAGAGGCCGCCGAGAATTTGTTGGGCGGCACCGGCAGGAGTTTGCTGCTGGCCGGGTTGCTGGGTTGTTGTCTGGCCGGCAGTTTTGGCGCCGCCGAGAAGGCCGCTTAGAGCACCGGTGATGGAGCTGGGGTTGTTCATGTTGGGGATGAGGCCCTTGAGCTTCATCTGCGCGAGTTGCTGAACGTCGGGCTGGAAGTGCGGGTTGGAGAAGGTGCCGGTGACGATGGCGGGGATGACGAGCTCGCCCTGCTGGTTGGCGAGGGCGGTCTTCATGAAGCCGCCGATTTGCTGGCCGCCTACCTGCTGGCTGACGTTCTGAGCGATGACCGCGGTGGCGCGCATATTGAGGGTTTCCGTGGCGAGGTTCGCGGTGCCGGCGAGACCGACGTTGCCGATGTCGAGCGTTGCTTGGAGATCTTTGGTTTCGGCGATCCCGTTCCTGACGTCGATGTTTCCGGTCATCTTGGAGATGTTGGTCATGCCGGATGCGCTTTGCGAGGAACCGGGACGGAGGAAGCCGGCGATTTTGCTGAGCTCACTGCTCATGTTGGCGCCGGCGTACTTCACGTTGTTGAAGTTGACATTGACGGTGCCGTTGAGGGTCTTTTCGATTTCGGCGGCAGTGAGGGACTTTACGGCGCCCGAGGCGCGCATGTCGACGTTGAGTGTTCCCTGCCCCGTCACCTTGTCGAGGGCGGTGACCCCGTAAGCCTTGGCCATGGCGAGAATGGCGGGGAGTTGGGCGTTAGCAGCGCGCAGCGTGGCATCGACAGTGGCCGAAGGCGCGGTGTAGTTGCGCATGGTGAGCTGCGCGTTGGCGGAAGTGTTGCCGGAGACGATGGTGAAGGGGTTGGACTGGATCTGCGTGGGAGTGAGGTTCAGGTTGATGGATTGAATCTGAACCGGCTGGGGCAGGTCTTTGCCGCTGGCCTGGAGGTTGCTGGCGGTTACGGTTCCGCTGAGCGCAGGCTTGTCTGCTGATCCGACAGCGTGGATGTTGGCATTGACCATGCCAGTGACCGTGGTGCCGGGAGTGAGCGCCATTCCAGCGGCTGCGGCGTATTTGGCTGCTTCAGCAACGGAGACGTTGTTGGCGCGCAGGTTCACGTCGATGTGAGCCGGTGTGGACTTGGTCTGCATGGTCCCGGCGAGATCGACTGGCGTTGATCCGAGTTTGGTGGTGAGGTTGCGAATGGTGATGACGCTGTTGGGCATGTCGTCGGTGAGGTCGTACTTCGCAGAGACCGGGAAGCCGAGCTCCATGCCGCGAACCTTGGCATTCTGGATGTCGGTTTCGCCGTTCGCGGTGATCTTGCCGCCGTCGCTATCGATTTTGGTTTCGCCGGTGAGGACGCCATCGGTGCCGGCGGTTGCGGGAGAGTTGAGGAACTTGGTGAAGTCGCTGATGCCGACGTTTTTCAATTGGAGGGTGCCGTGGAAAGGCGTGAGGGTCGCATCCTGCGAGTTGATGGGGCCGCCTTTGCCCTGAAGAGTGATGGCCTGCTCGCCAGCCCCGGCCATGTGGACGGTGGCGTCAACGTTGAAGGGGGTGTTCGGCGCGAAGTCTGAGAGCTTGACGTCAATGTGGTTGTAGAGAGTGGGCGTGCTGCTCTGCGTCTGATCGAGGAGGGAGATCTCGCCGTCTTTGATGATGAGATCGCCGAGCGAGAACTGCCCCTGTGAGGACGAGTCGGACGACTTGCTTCCAGTGCCGATGGAAGCGAAGTTCCACTGGCCGGCTTTGTTCTTGATGAGATTGACGGTGGGTTGCTCCAGGTTGAGCGACTCTATCTGCACGTCCTTGTGAAGCAGCGGGAAAAGCTTGACGGCAACATCGAGTTCTTTTGCCTTGACGAAGGGCGCATCGGAGCTGAAACGCGGATCGTCGGCGATGGCGAGGTTCTGCACGGTGATGCTGGGCGGGAAGAGCTTGAGGTGCATGTCACCGAGCTGCACGGGGCGGCCCAGGTGCTGCTGAAGCTGAGCCTGGATGGTGCCGCGATACTTGTTTACGTCGAAGGTGGCCACGAAGATGGCGGCCCCTGCGATAACGACGACGACGATAACGGCGATGGCGATGAGAACCTTGCGCATAGCGTATGTCCTTTCCCGTCCGCGAGTTCGTTTAGATGATACCTGCAGGGGGCGGGTATGCCTGGAGGCGGGGACGAGGGAGGGACGAGGGGACAAAGGGGACAAGGGGACAAGTTGGGCAAGCAGGGACTAGGGACTGAGGACGTAGGGACTGAGGGACGTAGGGACTGAGGACGTAGGGACTGAGGAGATAGGGACTGAGGGACCGAGGACTTGGGGCTGAGGGACTAGGGATTGGGTATTTGGCGACACGAACTGGAATGGCTCAGCCAGGCAGAGAGGATCCAGGCGGCGGCTACGGCGGTCAGGTTGTAGGCGTCGGAACCCCAGGTGAGGTGGTCGTGGGGCTTGGCAAAGATGTGGGGCGTAAGGATGAGCACGCTGAAGAGAAACAGCATAAGGGCGGTCAGGCGCGCCGCGAGCACATCCTGTATGCCTGTCAGAATGGCGAGACCGGCGAGAACAAATGCGATCCCAGTGAAGATTGCCCAGAACTCGTGAAAGGGAATCCACGCCGGGATGAAGGCTGCCGTCAGCTTCACGAATGTGAAATGCGCCAGTCCGAAGTCGATGCAGGATAGGCCGAAGAGCCACTTGCCGATCGTAGCCATGCGCGAGAAGGCAGGGCGGGGCGGAAAGAACGATAGCCAGAGAAGGAGTGCTCCCACGAAGATGATGAGCTGCTGGCCGATCGACAGAAACACTCCGGTGTAGACGCTGGCGTGATGTCCCATGTAGTGCGGTGCCGTAAGGACGCGCGGAAGCGGGAAGAGGCAGAAGATGGCGTAGAGGATGGCCAGAGCAGCGGCGCCGGATCGCGCAGCTGGTTTGAAAAGCAGAGCGAGTCCGCCGAGGATCAGCCAGATTGCCGCGATTCGAGCCAATATCGACAGCCCGGGGATGTGGTCGCTCCACGCCTGGATGGGCTGATGCGCGGGTTCGAACTCGCCCCAGATAAGGTCGAAGAGACCAGCGAGTGCGGAAGCGATTGCGAAGAGCCAGGATGGAAATTTCATCGGCGGCATGAGGGAAGACGAGACCGAACCAATCTAAAACAACTGTGTTATGACGACCGGCGATTGTTACAGGACGGATTCCGGCAATTCATTCCGGTTGGCTTGATGCGAGTTTCTTATTCGCGGGATCAGGAAAGCAGGAATTGCTTTTCAAGGCGGTCGAGGACACCACCGGTCTCGTCGCAGACACCGGTGTGGATCGGTGAGGGCTGGATGATGGTGCTGCGGGGCGAGGTGATCCAGTGGAAGCGCTCGCGCTGGGAGAGCTTTGCGATCGGCCCGGCGGCGGGATCGCCGTCGCAGATGCGGCGGACGGCTTCAAGGTGTTCGCGTGCGAGGTCGATGTCGACTTCGGGCCAGAGAGCGCGCAGGCGAGCTTCGTCCAGATGGATGCGTGCGGCGAGGTAGCGCTTTTCAAGACAGAAGGCGACGACGCCGGCGTTGATGAACTCCTGCCGCTCGACGCGGGGGACGACGCGGAGGATGGCGTAATCAAACGAGGCCGGACTGGGCACGGATGGCCTCCTCTTCAAATACGGCAGAGGCAGCGAGCCTCTGCGTGAAGAACTGCATGTAGCCGGCGCGACGGTCGGCGGGGGAGATACCGTCGGGAATGGATGCGAGCCATTCTTCGGGAATGAGATCGACAATGCCGGCGAGCACGGGCTCGGTGAGGCGCTGGTGAGCGAGTGCAGACGCGCCGCGGATGTCTTTTGCCCAGGGAAGGAGGATGTGGTCCTTGATCTGGGGGAACGGTGAGGCTATTTTCTGCTCCCTTGTGGACCAGTCGTGATGAAAGAAGAGGGCGGCGCCGTGATCGATGGGATAGAGCTTGCGGTGCCAAACGAGGAGATTGGCATTGCGTGGGGTGCGATCGATGTTCTGCGTAAAGGCGTCGAACCAGACGAGCATGGAGGCTTCGTCGACGGGCGCGGTGTCTCGGGCGGCGGGATCGAACATGGTTGAGCCCGGCAGATAGTCGAGCGCGAGATTCAGGCCGGGGCTGGCTTTGAGGAGCTGGCGGATTTCGTAGTCGGGATCATTCCGGCCAAGTGCAGGATCGATCTCAATGAAGATGATCTCAGGAACGCGAAGGCCGAGCGCACGGCCGATTTCGCCTGCGAGGAGTTCGGCGATAAGGGCGAGAATTCCCTGCCCTGCTCCGCGAAACTTGACGACGTACAGACCGAGGTCGTCAGCCTCTACAATCGCAGGCAGAGAGCCGCCTTCGCGCAGGGGCACGACATAACGCGTCGCTCGGGCTGTTCTGAGCATCGAAGATTCAGTTTATGGCACCGATTTGCGTCGCTCTGGATGTGAGTGTTCTCGAGATCACCGATTTCGAGAGTCTTTGTACAGCGAGGTCATCTGAAGGGCATGTGGCCCGTTTCTGTTACAAGGTAGCAAGTTAGCGCCGCTTCGCGGCGATAGCGAGTCAGCGAGTCAGCGGAACAACCAATTCGTGTGAGGAGTTCAGGATTGATGAGGATTGGGTTTCTTGGATTGGGCAAGATGGGCGCGGCAATGGCGCAGCGACTGATTGCTGCCGGGCACGAACTGGCGGTGTGGAACCGCACGGAAGGCAAGACCGAGCCGCTGGCACGCGAGGGAGCGATCGTGGCGGGGACTCCGGCTGAGGCTGAACTGGGCGCGGATGCGGTGATCACGATGCTGTTCGACGATCATGCGCATGAGGAAGTGCTCTTCGGCTCGAATGGCTTGATGGAGGCGCTGACGCCTTCGACGATTCACATTTCGTGCAGCACGATCAGCGTGGCGCTGTCGGAGCGGCTGACGCGCGAACACGCGAGACGAGGGATTCCGTTTGTGGCGGCACCGGTGTTTGGCCGGCCGAATGTGGCGGAGGCGGGGAAGCTTTGGATCGTAGCCGCCGGATCGGCTGAAAATGTCGAGCGGGCGCGACCGGTTCTGGAGCCGATGTCGCGCGGGATTTCGGTAGTTGGAAGTGAGCCATGGCAGGCGCACGCGCTCAAGGTGGGCGGAAATTTCCTGATCAGCACGATGATCCAGTCGCTGAGCGAGGCGTTTGTATACGCGGAATCGCAGGGGATAGAGCCGGGAGTGTTTCTGGAGGCGGTGAACAGCGCGCTGTTCCAGTCGCCGTTTTATGCGTCGTATGGGAACGTGATGCTGCATCCGCCGGAACAGCCGGGGGCCACGATCGACTTGGGGGCGAAAGATACGCGGCTCCTGAGAGAGGCTGCGGCGAGCCGCAATGCGCGATTGAGCCTGGCGGATCATCTTGCGCAGATTTTTGAAGAAGCGAAGCGGGCAGGAATGGGCAATGAGGACTGGGCAGTGGGGCAGTACAAGATGGCGCGGATGAGGCAGGGGTGGTCAGGGATCAGGGGTCAGGGATTAGGGGACTAGGGATTCGATATGAGTCTGTATTGATTGAGGGTGGTTGGGATCACGTTTCTCAGGCGAAGAGTTCGCTAGGATAGTGACATGAGCCTTAAGGGGAAGATCGTTTTCGTTACTGGAGCGAGTGCTGGGATTGGCGCAGCGACTGCACTTGCATTTGCAGATCAGGGAGCGAGGCTTCTGTTAGCCGCACGGCGTGCCGGCCGATTAGCGGAAGTGGCGTCGAAGGCGAAGGAACGCGGCGCGCCTTCAGTGCACTCGATCGACCTGGACGTCAGGGATCGGCGTGCGGTGCAAAATGCGATCGATGGATTGCCGGCGGAGTGGTCGGACATTGAAATTCTGGTTAACAACGCGGGGTTGAGCCGCGGCCTCGACAAGATCTACGTGGGCAAGATCGAGGACTGGGAGGAGATGATCGACACCAACGTGAAGGGGCTGCTGTATGTGACACGCGCGGTGGTTCCGGGAATGGTGGTGCGCGGGCGCGGGCACGTGATCAACCTGGGATCGACTGCCGGAGAGCTGAGCTATCCCGGCGGTGGTGTGTATTGCGGGACCAAAGCAGCGGAGCGCGCGATCAACGACGGCCTGCGGCAAGATGTGCTGGGAACACCGATTCGGGTGACGAGCGTGGATCCCGGGATGGTGCAGACGGACTTCAGCCTGGTGCGCTTCCACGGAGATACGGAACGCGCGTCGAAGGTGTACAAGGGCGTGAAGCCATTGACGCCGGAGGATGTGGCTGAGGTGATTGTGTGGGCAGCGATGCGGCCGGCACATGTGAATATCGCGCGTGTGCTAATGACGCCGGTGCAGCAGGCGAACTCGCTGCTGTTTCATCGCGAGGAGTAGCTATCGGGGAGTTGTCTTTTTGTCTGGCGTCAGGGAGGCAGCGATGCGATTGATGATCTCTGAGCTGTCGGCAGGCGCATTGATTTCAAGCCATCGATCACCGAGCAGGATGATGCGGTCCTGGCCCTCACCCGCGGCTACATAGCCGCCGTTCCGGCAATAGATGCGATGCTCCTGTTCACTGACGTCGAGGACAGTGGTGGAATTGAGGGTGCTGATTTTTGCTTCCGGGCAGGCGTGTGAGCCTATGGCACTGCAGTCGCAGCTATCCCCGTATATCCAGGATTTTCCGCACTGAACCATGTGCGTCGGGCCGCCTGGAACCCCCGCTCCTTGGTGGATGGATATTTGCTCGCCAAATGCGATTGCTGCGGGATTCGGACAGGCGAGAATGATAGAGCCGTCGTCGGACTGTTCAAGATGCCATGAAGAGGGGTAGGAAAGCGTCACGGGCCAATCAGGATTCTTGAATCGCTTCCATGCTTCTTTCCCGTCGCACCGAGGTTCGGGAATGACAGCAAGTTCTGCCGGCTCGGGTTGATTACTGCCGGATGGGGTCCAGGTTCCGGTCAGGTGATCTGCGGCGAGTGAGGCATTCAGGTGAGCGGTTGCGGGGTGATCATCCGCCGCATCAGACGCGTCGATGACGTCATTGTTCCATGTCCCGCCAAGCAGGGTGACCTCCCAGTTTGCGCCGATGTCGAAGAAGAGGCCAACAACACCCGCGCCGCCGCGATCGAGGTACATGCGGACATGACGCTTGCCGATGGCGCCATCAAGGAAGAACTTCTGAGAGGGCTCCGCTTCCAGTTGGTGAGTCTGTGGGCAGTATGCGGTCTGAAGGTTTTTAGGTTCGAAAGGCGTGGGCGAGCCGGCAATCTGAGCAGAGGCCAGAACAGTTTCAAGCAGAAGCAAACTGATCCCAAGAATGGAACGCATGCGGCAATCGTACAACGGTGTGGAAGCTCACACCGAGAAGGTGGATTGCCAGGTGAGTTTGCGGTCGGCGTGCTGCGCAAGGCTCTGAAGAATCTCGTCGAGTTTGGCGTAGCACTCCCAAGTGGGACGTGAGGTTGCGGCGCTGAGAAATTCCGCGGTACGTGTCTCGAGCGCATCGACTCGCTTCCCTTTCCACGATTTGTCGGCAAGTGCAACGATGAGGTCTTCAAGGGTGATGTGTTCGCCGTTCCAGTTGCCGTGCGTCCATGCAAACCGTGCGCGTTGATGGGAAATGCCGAGAGACTGAAGAAGCTCAACGCCGGAACTCTGGTGCTGGTGTTTGCCGGACTCGCTGAGCTCGTCAAGGTGCAGGGTTTTGCCGAGGTCGTGAACGGCAGCGCCGAAGCGGACCAGTTCGGGATCGAAATGAGCTTCGGGGAATTCAGCCGAGATGCTGTCAATCAACGTGCACGCTGCGTCGTGGACGAGAACGAGATGGGCCAGGAGACGAGGCGGCGCAGAGACCTGCTGGAGAATGCGCGTGGCCTCGGGCGGCAGGGATCTGTACCCGCCGGAGGAGAGAGGATCGGGTTGGGTCATTCGCGAAAAATGCGAATGCTATTCGAGCGCCCTGATCAGAGCTTCGATTTCCGCCAATGCGGATGCGAGGGCAGCGCGACGGTCGGCATTCGATGTCCGCTGCGAAAGAATGTTTTCGCGTTGAAGGTTGAGGGACTGGCGGCGGCGTTCGGTTGCCGCGCGTTTTTCGGCGGCAAGGCGCCGTTCTGCTTCGCTCATGGAGGCCTCTCCGGCGCGCACAGGTTTCTGATCAGTGGCGTTTGCCATCTGCTCTTCCACCGATTTACTTTCCCAGCCGCGCGCCATATGTTCATTTTACGAGCGATGTCAAAGCGTCGTACCACGAAGAAGACGGCATCGAATCAGATTTAATATCGGTTTCAACGGAGAACAACGCATGCGCGTGTGGCAGATTTCGAGTTTCGGCATTGATTCTCTTGAGCTTGTTGAGCGGGCGACTCCGCAGCCAAGTGCGGGCGAGGTCCTGGTGCGGATCCGTGCGGTTTCGTTGAACTACCGCGACCTGATGATGGTGAAGGGCCTCTATAACCCGAAGCTGAAGCTGCCGCGCGTTCCCTGCTCCGATGGCGCGGGCGAGGTGGAGGCGGTGGGCGAGGGCGTGACGCAGTGGAAGCGTGGCGACCGGGTATGCGGGATTTTCATGCAGAACTGGGTCGATGGGCCGCCGACTCCTGCGAAGATCAAGGGCGCCCTGGGCGGGGATGTCGATGGGATGCTGGCGGAGAACGTGGTGCTGAAGGAGACGGGGCTGGTGCGGATTCCCGAGCACCTCAGTTTTGAAGAGGCCGCTACCCTGCCCTGCGCCGGCGTCACGGCCTGGAATGCTCTGAAGGCGGGCGGTCTGAATCGGGGATCGACTGTACTGATGCAGGGGACGGGAGGCGTGTCGATTTTTGCGCTGCAGTTCGCGAAGCTGAAGGGGGCACGGGTGCTGGGCATTTCGTCGAGTGACGCGAAGCTGCAGAGGGCATGCACGCTGGGGCTGGACGAGGCGCTGGATTATGGCGAGACGTCGGAATGGGACAAGTGGGTTGTGGAGAAGACCGGCGGCGAGGGCGTGGACCTAGTGGTGGAGGTTGGCGGAGTGGGGACGCTTCCGAGGTCGCTGCGTGCCGTGAAGATGGGCGGAACGATCGCTCAGATTGGGGTGCTGAGCGGGCCAGCTGAGCCGGTGCCCGTGCCGATGATTCTGCACAAGCAGGTGCATATTCGCGGGATCTACGTGGGGTCTTGGGAGAACTTCGAGGAGATGAATGCAGAGATCTCTGCGGCGAAGTTAAAGCCGGTCTACGAGAGCCACGAGTGGACGGAGGCGAAGAAGGTGTTCAAGGAGATGGAGGGGGCTACGCACTTTGGGAAGCTGGTGCTGAAGGTGGGTTGAATTCGTCATCTCGCTAAAATGGTCGTCTGGATTTCATATACGCCATGGCCCGAGTTTTCGAGCAGCAGGTCCGGCCTTATGGCTGTTTACTGATAAGCATTCCCAATAGGCGACAACTCCTTCAGAACTCAGATCCAAAGGTGTGCCTCGAAACGACAGTAGCCGAACCCACGACGCTAATGCGAGCGTCGCATCGCTAATCTAGTGAAACTTCTCATCTAATCTTGATCGTCAATTGTCTGCAGTACAACGTACTGCTTGCGAAATTCAAAACCTGCTTTGGGCCAGGTCCCGACGTATGTTCGCAACGCTTCAGCGCCCTTTTTCCAATCGTCGCCATTCACTCTGCAGTCGGCTTGAGCATTTCCACTCTGGTTCCGCATTGCATAGAGACGCAGACCGTAAAAGCGTGTACTTTCGATCTGCTCTTTGAATGCCTCGAAGGAACTCGTAAGAAGGCAGCAGGGACAGAAATCATGGCTGTCCTTGTGGTGTCCCTGACTTTCTTCTCCGCTATTGGCAGCGTTCTGGCCGACGGCGTCACTCGGATACTGTTGCAGATGCATAACCGGTCCCAGGACAGCCCGCCTGCAATATGCTGGTGCTCCGTTCTTCTCTGGGATTTCCATTTTCAGCACGGAACAAATTAAAGGAATTTCCTGTACGGAGTCCAATAGCGTAACAAGATCAGTTTTCGCCCACTGATTGAAGCCCTCGAGGAATGATTCCTCTACGTTTCTGCCTGTCGAATGCTGGTACTCGAACACGCCTTCTGGAACCAGGGAAGCATGGCTCGTTTGTATGGTTGTGGTTGTTTGTACGCCGCCCTCGGCCAATGGCTTGATCTCGACGAACTGAGGGAGCAGACCAAACGCACTGTTCTCGAGGACAAGGTGCGATTCTTCGCTAAGCACCTGATGACCCTGACTTTTCAGACAGGCGGCAAGGATACTCACAAGATCGAATCGTTCGACCCAGCTCCTTTGACTGTTTGTGAACGAGACCGAACCGTTGGAACCCTTTCCAGGGTTCGAACGCAAGGGCTCGGGAATTCTCTCTTTTCGAAAGTTGAACATGCGCGCAGCCGGACTCCAGAAGAATACAGGTTTCTCGTCCTCGCCCTCGATGCCCTCTTCATTCGTCGGTGCAGACAATGAGGGTAGTGCGGGGAAACACCTTAGCTGAATCCCAACACCGGGTGTGGTGTGTAGGGCTCTTCGAGCGCGGTGATTTCTTCCGACGTTAGTTTGAGGGAGACGGCGGCGACTGCGTCTTCGAGGTGGTTGGGTTTGGTGGCGCCGACGATCGGTGCGGTGACTTCGGGTTTGTGGAGCAGCCAGGCTAGGGCGATTTGAGCTTGCGGCACGCCACGGTGCTTCGCGACTTCGCCCAGCCGATCGACGACTCGCTTATCGTCTTCTTCGGTGCGGGAATACATGGTGTTGCCGAAGCGGTCGGTTTCAGAGCGCCTGGTCTGTTCCGCCTGCCAGGGTCGGGTGAGGCGTCCGCGAGCTAGCGGGCTCCATGGGATGACGCCGATGCCCTGGTCTTTGCAAAGCGGCAGCATCTCGCGTTCTTCTTCGCGATAGAGCAAGTTGAGGTGGTTCTGCATGGAGACGAAGCGCGTCCAGCCGTGAAGGTCGGCAAGGTAGAGCGACTTGGCGAACTGCCACGAGTACATCGAGGACGCGCCGATGTAGCGGACCTTGCCCGCCTTGACTGCATCGTGGAGAGCTTCGAGTGTTTCTTCGATGGGCGTGTCGTAGTCCCAGCGATGGATCTGGTAGAGGTCGATGTAGTCGGTCTCGAGGCGGCGGAGGCTCTGGTCCAATTCAAACAAGATGGCCTTGCGCGAGAGGCCGCTTCCGTTGGGCTCTTCGCGCATGACGCCCTGGACCTTGGTGGCGAGGACGATGGTTTCGCGGCGTGCATTGGCCTTCAGGAATTTGCCGACGACGCGCTCGCTGTCGCCGCTGGAGTAGACGTTGGCGGTGTCCCAGAAGTTGATGCCGAAGTCGAGGGCCTGGCGGAGAAAGGGCTGACTCTCCTGTTCGTTCAGCGCCCATTGATGTCGGCCTGCTTTGGGCTCATCGGGCGCTGGAGGACGGCCGTAGGTCATGCAGCCGAGGCAGATGCGAGAGACTTTCATGCCCGTGCGGCCAAGATTGACGTATTCCATGTATGTTCCTCGAAGTTGAGCTCAGTGTGTCGCGAGGGATGAATTCAGATAACTGCTGGATGATTCGGAGCGGAGAGAAGTTTCTTGTAGATTTCGAGAGTCTTGCCGTCGAAGCAGACGAACTTCACCATCTCGACGCCGCTTGCTTCGACATGCTGACGGACAGTGTCGATGGCGATGCGAGCGGCGCGTTCCGAAGGAAAAGAGTAGACGCCGGTGCTGATGGCGGGAAATGCGATGGAGCGGACTTGATGCTGTTGGGCGAGTTCGAGGCAACGGCGGTAGCAACTCGCCAGGAGCTTGTCTTCTTCGTGGTTGCCTCCATGCCAGACGGGGCCAACAGCGTGGAAGACCCATTTGGCCGGAAGCTGGAAGCCCGGAGTGGCCTTGGCATCCCCTGTGGCGCAGCCGTGAAGTTTGCGGCACGCGGCGAGAAGCTCTGGGCCAGCCGCATCGTGGATGGCGCCATCGACACCTCCGCCGCCGAGCAGAGAGGTGTTGGCAGCATTCACGATTGCGTCGACTTGCTCTTTGGTGATGTCGCCTTGCACTGCGATGAGTTCGGCCATCTCGAATCTCCGGCTTTGACGATATATGACGGCGGCTGGATGGCTGCCGGGTGTAATGCCTGCCGAAAGAACTGTACCAATGGGGCACAACGAAAAGAGCCCCTGCCTGCAGGGATCTCTAATCCAGCCGGGTTTCTGGCAAGATTTTAATTGGCGGTACTTTTGCTTAAGGGCAACGACAGAGCGTCTAATCGAGCAGTATCAAATGAGCTAACCTGAGCAGAGTGACTCTGCAGGCAACAGCCGCGCCACTCCTATAACCGGTGATCGATCGCACGCAAATATCGCGAAAATCAAGACTTGCGGACCATCTATCCTCAAGCAGCGCTCCCCAAAAGCCGTCATGGCGGAGGGGCATTCTGGCGTTTGCACCCGTGGTCGCTATTCTCGCGGGCTGCGGCGCCGGGCCGGTGACGGCGCGAACCGCAAATCCGAATCTTTCCGTGTCGCCCGGTTCGGGGGTAATCGACACAAACTGCACTGGTTGCAACGCAAAGAGCCTGCATGGGGCGCCGGTTCACAGATTTTCGGCGACGCTGACCAACGGCGACCCCGCGGCGGTGACCTGGTCGGTAAGCGGGGGTGATTCGGCAGCGGGAGCGGGCACCATCAGTGCGACTGGACAGTACACTCCTCCTAACTACCTCAGCCGCGACCGGGTGGAAGTCGTGGTGGCGGCAGCGCTGAAATCAGATCCGAGTATCCGGGCCGAGTCTGTACTTACATTGACGCCGGGGTTCCTGCAACCGCTCACGCCGGAGAACGTTGCGGTCGGGCCGAGCGGAACGGTAACCGTAACCGGATATCTGGCTGAGGCAGGTGGGAACAACGAAATCCGCTTTGCACTGTCGAGCGCTCCCTCGGGCGAAAGCGGCGGAGAGGGTTCGCTGGGGCCGGTGAACTGCCAGAGAACGCACCGGGCTTTCACGTCGTGCTCGGTGTCATACACGGCGCCGGCGACGGTGAGTTCGACGGGAGTGACGTATGTGGTGGCCTCTGCGCCAGGATCGTCAGCGCGGACAGAGGCGGCGATCCTGCTGAATGCGCCGGGAGTTGCCAGCAATCCGGCTACTCATCAGAATGCGATGGCATTCCCGATGCTTTTGGGCAGCTCGGGCGGGAACAACAACGATTTTGATGAGAAAGGCAGCACGATCGTCGATTGCTGCAGCGGGACGCTGGGTTCGCTGGTGAAGGACGACACTGGACGCGAGTACCTGCTGAGCAATAACCACGTGCTTGCGCGAAGCGACCATGGGTTGGTGGGCGATACCATCGTGCAGCCGGGTCTGATCGATAACAACTGCACACCGAACGGCGACGGGCCGGGGACGGTGCCGGTGGGAGCACTCACGGCATGGCTGCCGCTGCACTCCGCGCAAACGAATGCGGATGCTGCCCTTGCGCAGATTGCGTCACACACGGTGGACACTTCGGGCTCCATCATGGAACTCGGCGGACGCCAACAGGATGGATCGCTGGCCTCGGCGCCTCCGGGAATTTCGTCTTCCGGCGGTAAGGGCGAAAGCGCAACGCTTCAGTTGCGCGTTGCGAAGAGCGGACGCACGACGGGGCTAACGTGCGGGAGGGTGACGGCGCTGGATCTCGATGTTGCCGTCGACTATTACCGCGATTGCGCCGAAACAAAGCCTTACCTTACGAAGACTTTCAGGGGACAACTCGCCGTGAGTGGCGATCGCTTCAGCGACGCAGGCGATTCAGGCGCGCTGGTGGTGGACTCCGCGAATGCTGAGCCAGTCGGATTGTTCTTTGCGGGTGGCATCGATAGCGATGGAGTGAGCCACGCAATTGCCAACCCTGCGGCGGATGTTCTGACGGAACTCTCAGAGCAGATGCCCGGTGGCGCGAATCTCTCTTTCGTGGGCACTGCGGACCATGAGGTGAGTTGCCTGAGCTACGGCGACAGCACCTCGACCGCGGCGCAGGCGAGAAGATTGAGTGATGCCGAAATGGGGCGGCAGCAGCAGGCAATGGCAGCTGCGCGAGGGCTGGTCAATCCGTCGGCCGGAATTCTGGGGATTGCACCATCGAAGAGCACGGATCAGCCAGGCAGCGCAGCGATCGTCATCTATGTCGATCCGGCTGCCTCGCCGGCGGTTCCTGCAACAGTCGGTGGAGTGCGGACGGTCGTAGTGCCGGCGAGCGCGCGTTCGGTTGCGCTTGGATCTGCTCCGGTGACGGCAACAACTCAGGGAGTTGCTGCACTATCCTCAACAGCGGTTGCGCAAGCGGTCGCCGCCAAGCGGAAAATTGCCCGTGGCCTGATGCAGCAGAACGCGGCCTTCTTTGCTGTTGGAGTTGGGCAAAGCATGGACGATCCGCGGGAGGCCGCTCTGATTGTTTATGTCGATCGTGAACATATGCCGGCGCAGCTTCCGATAACCATTGGCGGGATGAGGACGCGGTATGTGGTCATGAGCCGGCTGCATGTGACCCGGTCCTATGCGGCGGCTTTTCCGGCGGCACACCACTGTATACCGCATGCGGTGGGCGAAGGCACGGATCAGCAAGGTCTGTGGAAGCCCCGCGGAATCGATCTGCCTTAATTGAATGCGAATCAGACGCGGCGGCGGTGAAGCCAGAACGCGATCATTCCAGTCAGAAAAGCGAATGGGAAGAAAGCATCGGAAGGTCGATGCAAGGCGAAGAAGGCTGCGGCCACCGCTCCGAACATGGTGACAATCAGGATCGCCACACCGATCTCGACAGTGCCGGAGAGCAGAACAAGGAAAGCGCCGACTACTTCGAGCACTCCGGTGGCGTATCGAAGCCACTGCCCCAGGCCAATCTGATCGAATAGAACAGCCCAGGGTGCGCGGGGATTGCTGTTGAATTTCGCCGTTCCGAAGTAGAGGAACACGAGGAAGATGACCAACCGGACCGCCCAGTCTTGGACGGAGTTGCGGAATCTCAGCTCAGATGGTGCTTCCTGAGTCTGCAATGCAGGCTGAATCGATTCCTGAACAGGGTCGGCCATTGGCTAACAAGATAACTTGCATCTCGCTTCCACGGGAAGGGCGGCGGCGCGCCCCTCTCGCGGAATGATCCATTCGTCTTACTGCTGAAGTCGTCCTAGATCGTAGACGACACCGAAGGTGAAACCTTGCGGCGTAAGGTCGTTCGGACCAAAGATGGCATGCCACATCTGGTATTCATACTCGCCGCGCGCGGACAGTCGCCCCACGAGGCGGACATCGGCTCCGCCCGCAGGCGCGAAGATCGCGCGGGTGTCCTGCTGGTAGTTTGAATTGTTGGGAAAATCGAGGTTGCCGATGCCCATGAGGTACTTGACATAAGGACGAATGCGGCCCTGGCGGCGCCACTGATACATGGGGCCAATGAGCCCTGTGGTCATGCGATGTCCGGGCAGATAGTCGGGAGTCGCGTAATTGACATCGCGGCCTTCGAACTCGACCCCGAGCCCATCAAGCATTGGTGGCATGTGCGGGAGGCGCCAGTCCAGCCACAACGTGAGGCCGACCTGGCGCGGGTTCTTGATTCCCCAATCATCGGAGAAATCTGCAACGCCAAACCCGACGGTGAAAGGCAATCTTCCTTCGCGGGCCGAGTACGTGACCTGGGCGCCTGCTCGCGAAGCTGCCCCGACAAGAACAAGGAAAAATAACGGTAGAACAATCGACTTCCATCGCATGATGCATCTCCTCCTAGGGAACCCACTCATCAACGCAGGGAGTGGATCGCTTCCGATCGGCAAATTGAGTGGGGCAAGTGCTACAAGCGCGCAGGAACAGCGCCAACTCAAAACGGGACTAGTAGAGCTGATCTCCTGCCTCGTTCTTAAATGCAGCTAGGAACGAGCGTAGCATCTCCACTCTCGGTTGAGCCATGACCTTAGTTTGCATTAGACGTGTCTGGTTGGCGAGATGGTTAACTGCGTGAGTTAGAACCGGGAGAATGGAACTGAAGGTTGGGTATCGCGTGTCGCGGCCGATCTTCACTGCTGCGCGGAGCAGCCCGATGGCGCCGAGTTGCTCGAGAATGTCGGCGTCACGCAGCAGGGTTCCTTCCACAGTGGTCGGCTCATCCTTGGGCTGATGGTAGAGAATCGCTTCCGCGACTCCATCCAGTTTCTCAGGAGGGAATCCCCACGATGAGAGGAGTTCCCTGCTGCGCTGGATGGTGTATGGAACGTGATCCCAGCGAGAAAGTTGCTCGGGATCTTCAGGACGGTGCCCAAGAAATACACCAAGGTCATGCATCCAGGCGGCGGCGAAGAGAATGTCATCGTCGTACGACATGCCTTTGCCGATCTCGGTGGCCAGCGCATAGAGCCTCGGCTGATGACCGAACTTGTCTGCCGGGCGGGCTTCAGTTCGAATGTACTCGATCACTGACGAACGCCAGTCGTGGGTCATTGGCCTTTTCCGGGAGTCCGAGGCGCGATGCGAATCAGGTCGAGGCCGCCCAGATCCTGAATGGCGAACACGGGAGAAGATGCTGGAACCGCCACAATGCCCCGTGTGGGAAGATCAAGAGGCGCAAAGCTGGGGCTGGTGATGCGAGCGCCTCCCGCCGCGGCAAAAAGATACGAGAGGGTCGGTACAGAGTCTGCAACACGCCGAAGAGTGGCGCTGGAGCGGCTCACGTCGACAGGAATCTTCTCCACGGAAAAGTAGGCGCTTTCAATTAGCACGGTTCGATCAGGCAGGACTGCCGGCGGAATCTTGCCCGCATTTGTAGTCATGCGAGTCGCTTCGATTGATTTATCCACGTGCAGTTCGCGGCCGCGGCCATAGTCGTACATGCGATAGGTAGTGTCGGAGTACTGCTGGGTTTCGAGGAGGACGGACCCAGGCCAGATGGCATGAACAGTTCCCGCATCGACGAAGATGAGATCGCCGGCTTCGATCGGCACCAGGATGAGGTCTTCTTCGAGCGTGCCGTTTTCAATCCCGGATTTCACCTTATCGAGTGTGACGCCAGGTTTGAGGCCAAGAGCGACTTTCGCATCCGCGTCGGCGTCGAGTGTGTACCAGCATTCGGTCTTGCCGCGAGGCTCGCCGTATTTCTGCGCCATGCGGTCGTCAGGATGTACCTGCACGCTGAGTTTTTCGCGCGCGAAGATGACCTTGATCAGGAGCGGGGAGCCTGCGTCTGAGGCATCCTGTCCAAGCAGCTGCTGAGGGTACTGTTGGAAGAGGGCGCCGAGTGTCTTACCGACATGGGGTCCAGTACCGACCTTGCAATCATCGCCTGTGAGCCAGACTTCACCGACGGGTTCCTGCTCGGCTACGTGGTCGTACCAGGGACGAAGGTCCATCAATCCCCAAACGCGGTCAACATATTGCGGTTCGACAAAGAAGGGGACCATTTCAGCGATTACGGATCGTGAAGCCGTGGACACTCGGTTGGAATCCTCCGGGAAGTGGTTGCATTGCAAGACTCGAGCGCCACATGAACAACCAGCGCTAAAGCGGATTTTACCGTAGAGCGGCCCGTGAGAACGGGCCGTCTACATCAAGCGAAGGTGCCGGCAATACTTCCAGCATCAATTCGTGGGAGAAGTCAATCCTCCCCTGGTGGGGTGCGGAAATTGCGCACGTCGAAACAACTGTTTGCTAAAGTTGTCGTGACATGCCCCGAAAATTGATTCAGGCCCTCTCTGTCGCTCTGCTGGCAACGGCATTCTCTGCCTGGTCGCAAAAGTTCATCCCTAAGACAATTCAGTTCAAAGGCGATCCAGAATATTCGACGGAGGAGATGCTTGCCGCATCGGGCTTGAAAAAGGGCGAGACGCTGGACTACGCGGGAATGAATGAGTGCTCGAAGCGGCTGATGGATACTGGGATGTTTGCGAGCCTCACCTTCAAGTTCGATGGGCAGGATCTCATCTTCCAGTTGACGCCTGCCGATCAATTGGCGCCGGTCCATCTCGACAATCTTCCCATCGCTGCCGGGGCTGAGCTCGACGCCAGACTGCACCAAAAATTTCCGCTCTATCATGGCAAGCTTCCGAGTGAAGGTGGTCTTCTGGATCAAGTTCGAGGCGAGTTGGAAGCCATGCTGGCCGCGGAGGGTATCAAGGCAACGGTGGTGGCCATGCCGGGCGGCGATACCAAAACTCATCGCCTGAATTCGATGCACTTCTCTCTGACGAACCCGCCGGTTCTGGTGAGCGTGAAGGAGTTTACGGGAGCATCGGCTCAGTTTCAGGAGAAACTTGCGGCAGTTGCATCCCAAGCAGCGAAAATCCCGTTTGACACTGAAAGCTCCGCAGAGAACATCGCACGCGGCTTCACCTTTTTCTATCAGGACCACGGTTATGCAAACGCGAAGGTCCACGCGGAGCGAGTTGGAGATCCCATCGTCGATCCGGCGGGCATCGTTGTGCCCTACACGGTAAAGATTGAAGAAGGGCGCCTGTACAAAATCGGGGCGGTTCATCTGCCTGATAATGCACCGATGACCCAGGAAGAGATCGCCAAGGCGCTGGTTTCTCCGAACGGTCCGGCCGGCGGACTTCAAGTGCGCTTCCTTCTGGCTAAGATTGCCGAGCGGTATCACGCGAAGGGATACCTGGACTGCAAGATCACCCCTACCCCGACGTTCGATGAAACAAGCGGAAGCGTGAACTATGACGTCGCCATCGAGCCCGGTCCTGTGTACCATCTGGCATTTGTAAAGTTTGAGAACGTGAGCGATGAACTGCGCGCGGTGCTGATGAAGAACTGGCAGATGCTTCCGGGGGACGTATTTAATGAATCGTACGTGGCGAATTACGTGATCACTGCCCAGCAGAATGATCCCGCGCTGCGAAAAACGCTCGCCAATGTCAAGACAACGTATAACGTGATGGCCGACCCCCAGACGCACGACGTGAATGTGGTGCTGAAGATGGAAAGACGGAGCCAGTAATCAGAGCCGAACCCGCCCGGGCGGGACAAATGGATGACATTTAGAAGCGTGGAACAACGCTAGACTCGTTGTATTCTCGCTGCATGATCCTCTCAACGATCTCTGAAAGCATGTTTCACATGCCGCTGCCGCTGGTCGAGAAGATTCTGCGGCCGGTCGTTGTGTACCTCGCGCTGGTTCTGCTGCTGCGCGTATTCGGCAAGCGGGAGCTGGCGCAACTAAACCCCTTCGATCTTGTCGTGCTGCTGTCGCTGTCGAATACGGTGCAGAACGCGATTATTGGAGAAGACAACTCCGTGACCGGCGGGATTATTGGAGCAGTGAGCCTGCTGACAATCAACTGGATTGTGGTGCGGATCTTGTTCCGGTCGCCGCGGCTGAACCGAGCGCTCGAGGGCCGGCCGGCGGTGCTGATTCGGGAGGGACATATCGATCGGAAGGCGCTGGAGCGAGAGGCGCTGACGCGTGAAGAACTGGTGGAGGTTATCCACCGGCAGGGTTTTGAACACCTTCATGACGTGCATCGTTGCGAACTGGAGCCGAATGGAACGTTCTACATTGAAGGGCGCGATCCCTCCATTGCAGACAAGCGGCACGGGGAGCTGCTGGCACGACTGGAAACACTCACGCAGCAACTTGCCGAACTGCGGGGAACCGGTTCGGCCTGATGCAGGAGACAGCGAATCCACTTACAGTCACGCTTTGCATTGGGTCGCAGCCGTTTCAATTGCCGGTCGCAGGCAAATTGCAGCGAGAAGGAATGCTGAAGCGTGTTATCGCTTTTCCTCGAGGCGTTGAAATTTTCGATCCGGACGGGCAAGGCGGGTTGCGGCTGATACGACGGTATCGGCGCTACAGATGGGCGACCCGCCTGGTGTGGGCTGCCTGGCGGCGACTGCCCGGAACGGGGCGCGCTTGGAACTGGCCGGTCGTCTTTTCTACTTCATACGCGGATCGGTTGGCAGCGCGATGGATTGAGCCATGCACCATCTTCCACGGGTGGACGGGCAATTGCCTGGCGAGCATTGAAAAGGCGCGACGCTCCGGGGCGCGGATCTTGATCGAGCAGGCGACGATGCATCCGCGGGAATGGCAAAGGACCGTGCTTGGAGAGTGCGAGAGGTTCGGCGTGCGAGTGAAGGATTGCCGGGCCCTGTTGCCGGAGGCGCTGGTTCAAAGGATGGAACGGGAGTACGAGTCGGCCGACGTCATTGTGGTTCCTTCGAATGTCGCATGGCGCAGCTTTGAGCAGGCGGGACTTGGCGAGAAGACTTTGGTGCTGCACGCGGGAGTGGATCACGAATTTTTTCGGCCTGCCGCGGCGACCGTACCTCGGGATCCTTTCCGGGTATGTTTTGTGGGGCGGGTGGAGATCGCGAAAGGCATTCCGTATCTGCTTCAAGCATGGAAGCAACTGGAGCTGCCGAATGCGGAGCTGGTGCTGGTCGGCGAAGTTGCCGAGGAGATGCGCCCGTTTCTGAATCAGTGGGCGTTGCCGAATGTGCGATTGACTGGTCTGCTTCCGGCGGTTGAAGTTGCGGAATGGTACCGCCGGTCGCAGCTTCTGGCGTTCCCGTCCGTGAACGAAGGACTCGCGCGAGCGATCTTCGAGGCGATGGCGAGCGGCTTGCCGGTGATTGCGACTGACTTGTCGGGCGCGGAGGACTGCATCACTCCGGAGATTGAAGGGAACATTGTTCCGGCGAGAAATGTCGAGGCGCTTGCGGAGAGGATGCGGTGGCACTATGAAAATGCCGAAGCATCCGCCGAGATGGGGAAGGCTGCGAGAACGAGAATTGAACGCGAGTTCACGCTGGAGCACTACGTGGAACGGGCGCTCAAGATGTATCGGACAGCGGCGGCGCAATCAGCTCAGCACGGCTGATGCTCGCGTCTCTTCGATCTGCTCTTCGATGACGCGCTTCAGGTTGGCCGGTGAGTAGGTTGGCGCCTTGATGAATTTGCCGTCCTCACGCTTGTGCACCTTGAGGATGGTTTGCCAAGCGCCGGCATGAGCGTAGGTGTCGCCGGGATGAACGAGTTCGGAGCCAGAGCCGCGCTCCAGAACAGCATCGCAAACACTACAGTGCGGCCAGGCCTTGCTCATATTGCTGCGCTGTACTTCATCCCATGCGCTCTGGGCCTGAATGCCGGCTGCATTGAGAGCGCCGTAGGTGACGACAAGCTGGTCGACGCACCCGTCGACGTACTCGACGAGATCAGGAGTGCCGTTGGGATCGAGTTCGACGGCGATGTTGTCAATGACAGGCGTCTTTTCGGTTGCGAAGGATCCGCTCGATGTCTGGACAACCGTGCAGCCGCAGGCTCTTACGAACTCCAGTGCTTCCTCGAAGACCAGTCGCGCACGGAGCAGGCGGGTTGCGGGATCAGGCATCTCGGGAGAGTCCTTGACCTCCTGCTCGAACTGCTTCATCAGGGTGATGATGTCGTGCTGGGGCTGGTAGGGATTGGAGTTCATGGGAGGTCCTCAGGAGAACTTTAGCGGATGAACGGGAGAGGTGGCGCTGTGCAAAGTGAGGTACGAAATACGCTGGGTTTATCCCGCCCAAGCAGGGCTTGGACGGGGCGCTTCTGGTGGATCGAAGGTGAACCACTCCCAATCGATAGTCCCAAGAAAGTTTGTGCTGCAAGTACACTGGTTACGTGGCAACGATAGTTTTTTGTAACTTTTGCAGAACATTTCGGGCGGTATCAGCGCAATGTTTCACGCTGTCTAAGTTCTGCGCTAAGGCTCTCTATCCTTTATTGCTGTTCCGAGGATCGTAAAGTAGTTGCAGCAAATTTTGAGAGCATTCGACAGAAATTCTTGTTCAAAGATGAGTTCGAAATCACCTTTCACATATCCAACCTTCTTCATTGCTGACAAGACCTTGCTCTTTGGCTTCCCGTCGGGCCCGTTCAATCTACCGTCGTTATGGGCAATGACATTCCTGATTTCCTGCAAGGCCTTAAGCTGGACCCATTGTTGAGAGGTTTTTAAGCGTTTGAGTCCGGCGATCACTTGGAGGTAGTTAACTGAGAGGTCAATGCCCCTGTCCTTGCCCCCAAAATCAAACACTGACTTCTCAAAATGGTTTTCCGATTGATATAGCAGGCAAAGTTTGTGCAGTTCGTATTCAGCAAATCCCCACAACGGCAGCAGTGCAGAACGCCGTTGCAGGTTAGGAAAATAACGTTCAAACAGCTCATCCAAGTCCCACGTTTCGTCGTCCAATCCCTGATGCACTTCCACAGTTCGACTTGCCCCGATAGAGTCGCTGGTTTCCTCATCGGAATCACAACTGGTTGACACGTCATACACCGTTAGCGTTCCGTTGTCACGAGACGTGCGATACCTCTCAATAGAATCAGCAACTTGCTTTTCGACGCCCTGAACGAAGCTGTCTATCAATCGAGTAGATAAGCTGACTTCGTAATGCCAATTGCTGATTCCGCCAATCACTAGCATCGTGACTCCACGTTTGTCCTATTTGCTCCTGCACAGAGAGGCGATCTCGGCGGTTGTTGCGTACCATTTCTCTTCAATGATGCACACCCACTCAATCGCACTTGGCTTCTCCCCTCAGGTTGCAGAGCAAGGATTAAGAACCCCAGTGTCGTAGCGACTAACACCTATTCCCACTCAATGGTGCCGGGGGGTTTTGAGGTGATGTCGTAGACGACGCGGTTGATACCGCGGACTTCGTTGACGATGCGGCTGGAGATTCGCTTGAGGACTTCGTGCGGCAGGAAGGTCCAGTCGGCGGTCATACCATCTTCGGAGTGAACGGCGCGAATGGCGCAGGTGTAGGCGTAGGTGCGCTGGTCGCCCATGACGCCGACGCTCATGACGGGAAGCAGGACAGCAAAGCTCTGCCAGATGCGGTTGTAAAGGCCGGCAGCCTTGATCTCGCTGACGACGATGTCGTCGGCCTCCTGAAGCAGTGCGACGCGCTCGGGGGTGACTTCGCCGAGGATGCGGACGGCGAGACCGGGGCCGGGAAATGGCTGGCGGCCGAGGATGTCCTCGGGCATGCCCATGTCGCGACCGATGCGGCGGACCTCGTCTTTGAAGAGATCGCGCAGAGGCTCGATGAGCTTGAGCTTCATGAACTCCGGGAGGCCGCCGACGTTGTGGTGACTCTTGATGGTCTGGCTAGGGCCTTTGACGCTGCTGGATTCGATGACATCGGGGTAGAGAGTTCCCTGGACCAGCCAGTCGACTCCACCGGTTTCGGCAGCGATGCGGTGGGCTTCGTCGTCGAAGACGGCGATGAATTCTGCGCCGATACGCTTGCGCTTGGTTTCGGGGTCGGTGACTCCGGCAAGTTGTTTGAGGAAGCGCTGGCTGGCGTCGACGCCGACGATGTTGAGGCCGAGCCTCTCCAAGTTCCGTTGCACGCCGGTAAATTCGTCTTTGCGCAGGACGCCATTGTTGACGAAGATGCAAGTCAACTGCTTTCCGATCGCCTTGTGAACCAGCATGGCAGCGACGGATGAGTCGACACCGCCGGAGAGGCCGCAGATGACATGGCCTGCGCCGACTTTCTCGCGAATGGAAGCGATGGTGGTTTCGATGAAGTGCGCGGGAGTCCAGTCGCCGCGTGCGCCGCAGATATTGAAGACGAAATTCTTGATGAGCTGCGGGCCGAGAGGCGTGTGGTGAACCTCGGGATGAAACTGAACGGCCCAGATGCGGCGCTCTTCATCAGCGATGGCGGCAAGAGCATTGGAGGTGACTGCTGTGCGTTTGAATCCGGCGGGCAGCTCGAGAGCTTCATCGCCATGGCTCATCCAGACCTGGATGGCCCCGGGCAGGCCTTCAAAGAGCTTGATGGAGGTGTCTTCGAGAGCCACTTCAGCGTGACCGTACTCGCGCTTGGGAGCAGTACGCACCTTGCCGCCGAGGTGGTGAACGATGAAGTGGAGTCCATAACAGATGCCAAGAGTAGGCAGATTGAGTTGCAGGAGAGCGGGGTCGGCTTTGGGGGCGTCAGCGTCGTAAACGGAAGATGGGCCGCCGGAAAGGATAATTCCTAGCGGCTTGTGGGCCTGGACTTCAGCAATGGGAACTGTGCAGGGGAGAACGACGGAGAAGACGTTCAGTTCGCGGATACGCCGGGCGATGAGCTGGGTGTACTGCGAGCCGAAGTCGAGAATGACGATGGTTTGGGTGTCCACCTTCCAGTGTGGCAGGGGGTGCGGGGAACTGTAAAGAAAGTTCGACTTGATTCAAGCTCCCGGCCGATTGCGCCGATATGCGGCAGTAGGACCCGCACGATGGACGACTTCCCGAGCGATCTAAGACCGGTGCAATTTGCTACTCGGCAGCCGATTCTGGCAGCAGACGAGACGGTGATCGGCTATAAGCTGCTTTTTCGCACGGATGTGGTGAGCCATTTTTCGGCTCATATCGAAGAAGGATCGGCACGGCGAACCATCGACATGTCGACGCTGCTGGGTCTCGATGTGCTTTGTGATCACCGGCTGGCGTTTATCGGTTGCGATCGCGACATTCTCCTGGAGCGCGGACTGGCATTTCTGCCGGCCAATCGTGTGGTGGCCGAGATCGATCGTGGAGTGGAAGTTGACGATGCGGTGGTCGAGGCCTGCGGCGAACTGAAGAATGCCGGGTACAGAATTGCGCTGGATGGGTTCACCGCGGACGATCCGCGACAGGCGATCGTGCACCTGGCGGACTATCTGAAAGTGGACGTGAAGCAAGGCGGGTGGGAGCAGATCTCCGAGCTGGTCGGTCCTGATCATTGGAAGCACAGCGTGCTGCTGGCTTCCAATGTTGAAACGCGGGAACACTTCGATTTGGCGCGACGGAAAGGATTCCAGCTCTTTCAGGGTTTCTTCTTCCGCAAGCCCGAATCGTTGCGCACGCGCACCGCACCCACAAACCGGATGATCTATCTGCGGCTGCTGCAGGCAGTGATGCAGGCAGAATTGAACTGGGACTGCGTTGAAGAATTGATCAAGAGTGACCCTACGCTCTACTACCGGCTTTTGAGGTTTCTGAACTCGCCATTGTTCGGCATCCGGGGCGAAGTTCGGACGGTGCGGCAGGCATTCACATTGATGGGGGATGATGAGCTGCGGCGGTGGTGCCGCCTGGCCGGAATGTTCGAGATGTCGAAGGGCCGGCCGGGAGAGCTGCTGCTGTCGGCGCTGGTGCGCGCCAGATTCGCGGAGCTGCTCGGATCGCAGCTGGAGCACCATGGGGCAGACCTTTTTCTGCTGGGCGTCTTGTCGATGATGGATTCCATCCTTGAATTGCCCATGACCGCCGTGATTGAGGGGCTTCCGCTGAACGAAGACGCGCGACGGCTGCTGCTCGAACATGATGGAGCGTTGGCGGGTCTGTACAGACTTGTTTCGGAGGTCGAAGCGGGTGCGTGGAGCCTTGTAGTCGAATCGTGCGCGGAGCTGGGTGTAGCGCAGGATTTCGCTGCTGCCTGCTATTCCCAGGCAATGGCCTGGGCGCAGTCGCTGGCGGCATCGGTTTGAGGACTGAATGGCTCGTTCAGGGCTCTTGAATGACCCCGGAAAGTAACGTCTGCGGGAATTACCGGAAGGCGATTGGAGGTTATGAAAGACCGGTACGTCTGAACGGAAGCGCCATTGCCCCGCCCGTCGAATGTTCATAGAGTCTGAGAATCACATGCGGGCAGAGCCGGAGGTTGGAAGTTGGCTCGAGCGCGCTGGTGAGTGGAGTAGATAAGGAGCGGACCCCGTGAACTTCGCGAACTTCGGCGGCAATTTCCCCATGGTGAGCGAGCATCTGACGTTGCTCGGTTTTCTCCTCTTCGCGTTGCCACTCACCAGCTTCATGATGATCAAGCTCTGGATAGCTGCCCGCGCCAACAAATCCCAGCGCAAGACAGAGTGGTTTGTGCCTCACGATCTTGAATCGGAGTCAGCACGATTCCACTACAGCATGGGGCACCAGTCGGTGGCGTTTGCGAAGCAGGTTCGGCGAAATCGCCGATAAGCGAATGGAGTGAATCCCTTCCCACTCATCGCGATACAGCCGCGATGAATGGGGCACAGAACTTATCGGAGTTCGGCGCCGTTTTGCTTGTAGACCACGCCGCCTTTCATCACGAACTTTACGTCCTGAAGAACGCGCACGTCATCGAGCGGATTTCTTTCGACGGCGATGATGTCGGCCCATTTGCCGGATTCGAGCGTTCCTGTCTTGGCTGACAAGCCCATCAGATCGGCGGCGTTGATGGTGGCGGTTTGCAATGCGGCGAGCGGCGCCATGCCGAGTTGATTCACATAGACGTCGAGTTCATGGGCGTTGAGGCCATGAGGATAGACAGCAGCGTCGGTTCCGAGAGCGATCTTCACTCCGGATTGCATGGCGTGTTTGATGTTCTGTTTGGCCACCGCGCTCACGTCCACCATCTTCTGGTGGTAAAGGGCGGGGAGGCTGCCCTTTTCAATCTGCCAGTCCTCAAGGTAGACGGTGGGGACCAGGTAGGTCCCATGCTTCTTCATCATGGCGATCGCCGCGTCATCGATGTAGCTGCCGTGTTCGATGGAGTCGACGCCGGCCTCGCTGGCCCAGAGAATGCCTTGAGCACCATGCGCGTGCGCGGCCACTTTGCGGCCGAGGCGGTGAGCATCTGCGACGATAGCCTGCATCTCTTCGAGGGTGTATTGAGAGGCCTGCGGATCATCTCCCTTTGAAAGCACGCCGCCAGTGGCGCAGATCTTGATGAGATCGGCACCGTACTTGATGTTCTCGCGGACTTTGTGCTGCACCTGAGCGATGCCGTCTGCCACGCCGTCGCCAACACTGTGGTACTGAGCGGGGAGGAGGTTATCGTCGCAGTGGCCGCCGGTGATGCCCATTGCGGGGCCGCTGACGAGCATGTGAGGCCCGGCGACCTCTCCGTTGTTGATGGCATCGCGCAAATCGACATCGACAAAACCGCCTGCTCCGACGTTGCGGATTGACGTGAAGCCGGCCATCAGTGTTTTGCGGGCGTTCACGACGCCGTTGATGGCTTCTTTTGCGCTGGTCGAGGTGACCTCGCGAAAGGGGTCGAAGTCCGGGTTCATGGTCACATGCGTGTGGACGTCAATCAGGCCGGGAAGAACGGTCATGTTGCCGAGATCGACGATTTCGTCGCCTGACTGCTGGGTGATGGATGCGCTCGGGCCGATGGATTCGATGTGGTCTCCGGAGACGACAATGGTCTGCGAGGCAGAAAGCTTGCCAGTCTTCACATCAAGGATCTGACCCGCACGGATGAGAGTTCGTTTGGAGCTCCTGGCGTCCTGCTGTGCCGGCGTGGTGGCTGCGGAGGTGAAGGCAAAAAAGGCGACACAGGAACAGAGGGCGAGTTTCCGCTTCAGGGGCATCAGGTCTTTCTCCAATGTGGGCTGCTAGCGGAGTGTAGCAAAGGCCTGCTCGGGTGCGTCCAGCCAATTCAAAACCGCTTGCCCACATATAATTCGGAGTGCGGTGGCGAGTTGCGTTCTTGCGCGCTATGCCGCCGGCCGCCCTGCTCTTTGGCGATCGCACGTTGATGCCACGAGCGTTGCCAAATCAAGGTTCGATCCAAGGAGAACGCATGCACGTATCCCGGGTTGTATTTCCCCTCCTGCTCGCCGCAGGGATTACAGTTGCCCAGTGCCAGACGAATGAGGACGCAAAGCCGACACCACCGGTTGCTCCAAAGAGCTTTGATGAATCGGCCATCGACAAAACCGCCGACCCGTGCACGGACTTCTACCAATACGCATGCGGAAACTGGGTGAAGAACAATCCAATACCCAACGACCAGGTGCGATGGGGCACCTTTTCGATCCTGGCGGAACGGAATCGCTACCTGCTGTGGCAGGAACTGGATGCCGCCGCCAAGGACCCGAAGACTCCGCTGCAGAAGAAATATGGCGACTACTACGCTGCTTGCATGAATACGGAAGAGATCGACAAGAAAGGGACTGCGCCGATCAAGCCGGCACTGGACCGCATCGCCGGGTTGCAGAATACGAAGAGTCTGGCTGCGGTAGTGGGGGACCTCACGCAGCAGGGGGACCCGGCGCCGTTGTTCCGATTCGGGGTGCAGCAGGATGAGAAGGACTCGAGCCGGCAGATCGCGAGCATGTTTCAGGCCGGGCTTTCGCTGCCCGATCGCGACTTCTACCTGGTCGACAACAAGCGCTACCAGACAATCCGCCAGCAGTATCGTGAACACCTGACCAAGATGTTCACGCTTGCCGGCGACTCTCCGGATCAGGCCGCGAAGGAAACGGACGCTGTGTTGACCATCGAAACTGCGTTGGCGAAGGTGTCTACGCCGCGGGTAGATCTGCGGGATCCTGCCAAGCGATATCACATCTATACGGTGGCTGATTTCCAGAAGCTGAGTCCCGATTTCGACTACTCGACATTCTTCAAGGATGTTCACGTGCGGCCGTTCGACACTCTCAACGTTGGAACGCCGGAGTTTTTCAAAGGACTGAATGAACTGATCAGTGCCCAGCCGGTCGAGACCTGGAAGTCATATTTGCGGTGGCATGTGATTCACGGGTCGGCGGGCGATCTACCGAAGGCTTTCCGGGACGAGGATTTCGCATTCTTCGACAGGACTCTGAGCGGCCAAGCGGAGCCGACCCCACGGTGGAAAGACTGCACCGCCGCAACTGACCGGGCACTGGGAGAGGCTGTGGGGCAGGATTGGGTGAAAGCGCATTTCCCGCCGAAGTCGAAGGCCAGCATGGATCAGCTTGTAGCCGCGCTGGACAAGGCGCTTGGCGACGACATCAAGACCCTGCCGTGGATGAGCGACGAGACCAAGAAGGCAGCCGAAGAGAAGCTGGCAATGTATCGAAACAAGATCGGCTATCCCGAGAAGTGGCGGGACTACTCGGCTTTGACGGTGAAGCGGGACGACGCGCTTGGAAATGGCCATCGGAGCGCCATCTTCCAGCGCGATTACAACCTGAACAAGCTGGGCAAGCCGGTGGATGAGAAGGAGTGGAGTATGACTCCGCCGACGGTGAATGCCTACTACAGCTCGTCGAACAATGACATCAACTTCCCCGCGGGCATTCTGCAGCCTCCGTTCTTCGATCCGGATATCGACCCGGCAGTCAATTTCGGCGGAATCGGCGTGGTCATCGGGCACGAGATGACGCACGGTTTCGACGATCAGGGTTCAAAGTACGATGGAAAGGGCAATTTGCGCGAATGGCAAACGGCCGACGACCGGCAAAAGTTCACTGAGCGCACCGACTGCGAGGTGAAGGAGTACGGCGGCTTCGAGACGGCTCCGGCGCACGATGGCATTCCCGCACAGAACCTCAATGGCAAGCTGACGCTGGGAGAGAACACGGCGGATAACGGCGGGCTTCGAATCGCCTACATGGCTTTGCTGGATACGCTGGCGAAAGAGAACAAGACCGTCGATGAGAAGATCGGCGGCTATACCGAGGCGCAGCGTTTCTTTATCGGCTTCGCCCAGGTGTGGTGCTCGAATCAGACTGAGCAGTCGGCGCGGCAGCTGGCGCTGATCGACCCTCATTCTCCGGGCAAGTGGCGGACGAACGGGAGCGTGCAGAACTTCGAGGAGTTCGGGAAGGCCTTTGGCTGCCATAAAGGCCAGCCGATGTATCCGGAGAATTCCTGCCGAGTCTGGTAAATTCAAGCCGGCCCGGCAGCCGCCATTTTCTTTCAAAGAGGCGTGTTGCCGGGCTTGTGTGCCTTATTTCTTCGCGACTTCTACCCGTAGACCAACGGTGACGTTCAGGTAAATTCCTCGTCCAATTGCCATCGGCAATGGATGCGTGGAATCAAGGTGAGACGGCCGTTTCCGATCTCGGCGTTTGCGGTTGGTTTATGACCTCGAACATCTTGTTTCGGATAAGGTTACCCCGAAACTATGCACAACAAGCCCTCGCCTTTTACAATGCATCAGGGACCCATCCCAAACCCAGCTCTGCTGCGGAAACAGCACACTTGGCGGCATCCGCCTGACCAGGATGAAGGAATCGCATGAAGTTCAGGAAATTCGGCAAGGCACTTCTGATGACTGCCATCTCTGCTGGCGCGGTCTTTGGGGTTACGTCTTGCGTGCAAAGCTATTCGGTCGGATTCATCTACGTGACCGGAACCCAGACCGCCTCGACAGGCGGGGCAGGGGTCATCAGCGGGTACAAGATTGATCACAACACAGGCAATCTGGTTTCACTTCCAGGTCTGCCTGTCAGTTCCGGGGGAGCCAATCCCGGACGCTTCGTGCTGCTGACTGGAGGGCGTTTCCTCTATGTGCTGAACCAGGGGAGTACGACCGATGGCGGGCCGTGCAGCCCGACAGATGTCTGCTCCAATGCCAACATCGTGCAGTTTGCGATCGGCGGCAATGGCGTCCTCACCCCACAACAGACCTTCTATACACAGGGCCATAACCCATTCCGAATCCTCGCAGACGCGGCTGGCACCCATCTTTTCGTCCTCGATCACGATGCGCCTGATAACACCGGATGCACTCTGGTCTTTGGTGCCGGTGCGACCGGTTGCGGCGACATCACCGTATTCCAGGTGGATGGCTCGACAGGACGACTCAGCTACGTGCTGAATTCTCAGGTTACGGCGGCCAGCGGATCGCCATTGACCTACTTCCCGGTTCCCGCGGATCCAATTGATTTCACCGTTTCCTCGAATACGATTCTGACGTTGAGCGGAAACACGGTGGCGGGTGACTCGGTTTTCCCGTACGCCTATAACGCGGCCAGCGGCCAGTTGAGCATCAACCAGAACAGTGCCCAGCCGCTCGGCATGCACAACGCGACGGCCCTCGTGGTGGCGAGCAGCGTGGTTTACGTGCTGGACAACGGCGTGAACACGAATGGCACCCACGGGCAGATCTTCGCTTACTCAGCGGGTTCGAACGGCGCGCTCCAGGCCCAAGCCAACGGCTACTATGCGGATGACCCGACGCTGAGCAATCCGAACTACGTGCTGGCAGCTAATAACGGCAAGTGGCTCTACGTCCTGAATCAGGGTGACAATACCAACACCACAAATACCCAGAGCGGTATTGCGGCCTTCACGATCAACCAGCCCTTCCAGTTGAGCCCGATCGCAAATGGCGGCCAGACAGCGGGAACGGGCGCCGGACCTCAGTGCATTCTCGAGGATCCGTCGAATCAGTTCATCTACACGGCAAACTTCAACGATTCAACGGTGACTGGGCTTTCCATCGATGAGAACCAGGGCAATTTGAGAGCGCTCAGCACGGCAACTCATGCCAAGGGCAGCTATCCGCTGCCGGGACCGGCTGCATGGTGCGTTGCGACCGGACGCGTGAGTTAGTGGTTGCCAGTCGCCTGCCCGGCGAGCTAACGAGGGCGATATACCAGTGACTAGATCCGATCTGCCGATGTTTTCGAATGTCGGCAGATCGATTCAGGCCGGTTCTGAAGGTGTGGATGTCGGCTCAATACGAAAGATGCGCATGAAGTTGAACAAACCGATTCAGTTGCTGGCCATCTCCGCGGCGAGCATTGTGGCAGCCACATTTATGTCTGCCTGCGCTACGCTCACGGTGGACTTCGTCTATGTGACCTGCGCAAAGGCTGCCGGACCCAACAACTACGGCGAAGTGAACGTATTCGAAATCAACTCGCAGTCGGGCCGGATGCGCCAGATACCCACATCGCCTTTCTTCTCGGGTGGACGTAATCCCGTTGCCGACGCCGTGTCTGCTGACCAGGGCTCCCTGTATGTAGTCAATAGAGACGACAACACGATTGTTCAGTTCGTGATTGGAACTGACGGCAAGATATATCCGCAGAATACGGTGAACACCCCGGGAATCTTCCCGATTGCTGTTGGGACTTCAAAGAATTACCTGTTTGTCGCGGATACCTACATGCCGTTACCAACCTGTTCTCCGGCATCGCCATGCTCGGGTTCGGTGGCGGTGTTTCCTATCCTGACTGCCGAACAGGCAGGCGCACTGAAACCGGCTCAGCCTGCAAACACGCTGGGACCAGCGATTCAGAATACCGCGATCAGCGCCAACTACTGGCCTCTGACATTGACGGGCGGAGCTGCAGCGGACATTTTTGTTCCCACAGCGATCAACGTGGCCGCGTCTGGCTCGTATCTCTACGTTGCGGGATATGACGCGAACACAAACCAGGGCTACGTTTTCGGGTTTGCTCCGGGATCGGATGGCACTCTCGCGGCGATCCCCGGCTCTCCAGTCCAGGTGGGCACGCATCCCTCGGGGATCACCAGCGACGGTTCGGGCGCGTATCTGTATGTGACCGATTCGGCGCAGAACGCAGCTTACGGATTCCAGATCGCAAGCGGCGCGCTGACGCCGCTGAGCAGAAGCCCGTACGCAACGGGATCGCAGCCGTCAGCTATTGTGCTCGATGCGACCGCCAAGTACGCGGTGATCGCAAATACGCAGGACTCGAACGTGACGGTCTATTCCGTGAACTCGGGAAATTTGAGCAAGCTGGGCACGTACACAACCGGGACGCAGCCGGTAGCGATCGGAATCGATCCGTCGCTGAATCAATATATCTACACGGCCAACTTCCTGGGCAACAATGTTTCGGGGTTCCAGCTTAACATGAACGACGGCTCACTCTTGAATTCGCAGCTATCGCCATCGGCCTCGAATCCGAATCCGACGGCGGTGGCCGCAGTTACGCATAATGGGGATAAGAAGTAGCTTCCGCGCTTGCGTGCGGACAGAGAATCAAAAAGCGGCATCCTTCCAGGGTCTTTAGAATGACTGGAAGGCACATCCAACAGCATTTTGTGGGCTGATTGTTGACGGCCCGTGACGAAGGAAGCGCATGAAGTTCAGGAAATTGAGACAGCTCGCGGTTGTCTCTGCAATCGGCCTTGGCGTGGCCACGCTGTTCTCCGGTTGTCAGCTTGTGACGATCGACTATCTCTTTGTGGCTACCTCAGCGAGCACGGTCTCTGGAAGCAGCACGACCTGCCCCAATGGCGAAATTGAGACCTACGCGGTCGACTCGCAGTCGGGCGCAATTCGAAATGGCGCGCCGGCAGTCTGCTCGGGAGGAACCACGCCAACTGTCCTCGCTGTCTCTCCGGGCTATCAGAATCTCTACGTAGCCAATCAGGTGGACAAGAACATCGTTCATTTCTCGCTGGCCGCGAATGGAGTTTTGTCGAGCAAGGATACGGTCACGCTTGCGGATCCAGTCACGGCCATGACGGTCAGCCCGGATGGCAACAGCCTGTATGTGTTGTCGGGTACGACCTCGGCGACTCTCTCGGTTTTTGGGCTGTCGTCCGGAACTATCGGGACGGCACCCCAGTCTCAGACACCTTTGACGATTCCGGGAAATGCAACAGACCTCGTTGTTCCGACCGGGATCACTGTCCTTCCGAGCGGCAAGGCAATATATGCGACGGCTTATGACAAATCCTCTTATAACCCTGGAGGAACGATCACCAGCAGCGCGAGTCCCGGATGGCTGTACGGATTTGTGGTGGGTTCCAGCGGTGCGCTCACTCCGACGCCCGGAAGCCCCTACAATGCAGGCGTCAAGCCGAGCGGTGTGGTTGCCGATCCGCTGAACAGCTACCTGTACGTCACGGACTTCGCTTCAAACCAGCTGATCGGCTACGGAGTTTACAGCGGCTTTGCGGTGAACTTCCTGCTCAATGGCCCATACAAGAGCGGCGGCCAGCCATCCGCGCTTGCCATCGATCCTCGCGGGCGGTTCATGTATGTCTCGAACTCTCTCGATTCCAGCGTCAGCGCCTACGTCATCGACCTGCAAACAGGAACCCCATCGGCTTCAGTGAATACGACCGGCTCGCAAACCAACAGCACCGATACGCAGCCGATTGCTATCGCGGTCGACCCCGCGCTGGGTCGCTTTGTGTATACCGCCAACTACCTCGGCAATTCGATTTCCGGATTCCGGCTCGATCCGACTGCTGGAACCTTGAAGCAAACGCAAGCCACACCATATCCCACCGGAGTTCATCCGGCCGCGGTCGCGCTTGTTCCGCATGGGAATCATTCAACGCAGGTCATAACGCCTTAGACCATCGCAAGGATCAAACAACGAAGCCCAGCCAATGGCTGGGCTTTCGTGTATCTGAATCAGAAACTCATCGCCACACGTGCATCCAGTTGCGAAGGATTCGCTGTGCCGGCTTCTCGACAAAGTGCAGTGCGAGGAGCGCCATGCCGATCAGGAGGAAGTAGCTGATCCATGGATCGAAGCGCGCCAGGCCAAGATGATCGAGCACGTGCGAGTCATGAATCATATTCCACATGTTGAAGTGCAGCAGATAGAGGCAGTAGCTTGCTTCGCCGACAAACACAAGGGGCGCCAGGCCAAACAGCTTCGACAAGGGATTGATGCCGGCCAGTCCCAGAACAATGCAACCGAACAGTGGCATGAAGAAGCCGTCGTGCAGCAAAGCATAAGGCAGCCGATACGCTTGCGTCAGAATAAAGAATGTCGCCGCAAAGCCGAAGATTCCGATGACCAGGCGTCGGCTTCCCATGCGAGGAACAACTTCGTCCAGTTCGGCGAGCAGCACTCCGAATACGAAGCTGGCCAGGTGCGGAATGGGAGTGTATTTCAGCGCCTGAAGCCACTTGCCGTAGCTGAACCGGTCTACATGCGCGAGGCCATCAGGATTGAAGAGGACGTAGAGCGTTCCGGGCACCAGCGCCAGAATCCAGACGAGACCCATCTTCGCAAGATGAGGTCCGACGCGGTCTGGCTTCTTCCAGCGCGCCATCCACGGGAATAGCACGTAATAAAACGACTCCGCGGACATGGTCCACGCTGGGGTGTTCAGAAACGTGGCGATCTCTGGAATCCAGCCCTGCAGCAGCAGCGGAGAGAGTACGATGCCTGCCCAGAACATTCCATGCGTGTGCGATCCCCATTCGATGGGAAGTAGTTTGAAAGCGAGGATCAGGCTGAGGAGGTAGATCGGATATAGGCGGGTGAATCGCGCTTCGTAGAACCGCTTGGTTTCAAGTTTGCCTGCGCGAGCCCGGGCGTTGTAGTTGTACCCAAGAACAAATCCAGAGAGCAGGATGAAGAAACTAACCGAGGCGTAGCCAGCGTTCACGACCGGCGCCAATGGACCGAACCAATCGGGATTGGAAAAGTGGAAGAGGACGATGTTGACGGCTGCAAAGCTGCGCAGGCCCGTGAGGGCATCGAGCCGCGCTGGCTTCTCCATCTCCACTGGGGGATTAGACGTTCTTTTGCCTTCGCGCGACGGTGTGGCCGGTCGAATTGAAGCCTTCATAAACCAATCCGCCCCAGGGCCAAAGCAACTGCAGATCTCTCGTGTTGTTGAGGTGCTCTAAGCCGTTACCAGTGAACCGACCTTCTCGCCTTGAACTACACGGCGGATATTGCCCGGCTGGTTCATGTTGAAGATGATCATTGGCAGGTTATTGTCCTTGCAGAGACTGACGGCGGTCAAATCCATTACCTTGAGGCCCTGCCTCAGGATCTCCATATACGTAATTTCGTCGTATTTAACTGCGTCTTTTACCAGGACCGGATCGGCACTGTAGACACCTTCGACCTTGGTGCCCTTCAGCAAGACATCCGCCTTGATCTCCATGGCACGCAGGCTGGCAGCGGTGTCAGTGGAGAAGAATGGGTTGCCGATTCCTGCAGCGAAAACGACCACCCTTCCTTTCTCAAGATGACGCACAGCCCGCCGGCGAATGTAAGGCTCGGCAACCTGGTTCATGAAGACGGCAGACATTACGCGGCACTGAACTCCACGCTGCTCGAGGGAGTCCTGCAGAGCAATCGCGTTGATCACGGTGGAGAGCATTCCCATGTTGTCGGCGGCAACGCGGTCCATCTCTCTGGCCTGCTCGGCCACACCGCGAAAGAAATTGCCACCTCCAACAACGATGCCAATCTCCACGCCAAGACTGTGAACGTCCGCGATTTCTTCTGTAATGGAAGCGACCTTGGCAGCGTCGAGGCCAAACTTATTCTGCCCGGCGAGCGCTTCTCCTGAGAGCTTGAGAACAATCCGCTTGTACATTCCCTTTCGAGTATCGCATATGGCTGGTGGGCATTTCCCGCTGCTGAGACGGGAGTCGGGCAGGCCATTGCCAGTCTCCTGGGCGATGGCCTGCGCAATGGATCAAAAGGTATAAACCCGGGCTTCCCAGGGTTCAAGTTTCAGTACTGCGCCCCCGCCTGTGGGCGCGCCGGGAATGTTGCCCAACACCAGTTCGCCGGCGGAAAAGCCTTGTCGAAGGGTGTATTCGATTGGCTTTGGGCTGAAATTGAGAACGACAAGGAAGCGCTCATCTGGCTTGCCCGGCTTGTGGTTGATGATGGTGCGGGTATAGGCGAAGACCTGAGGGTTTTCGGGATCAAGGTCCATGTAGTCGCCGTAGACGAACGCCAGATGGGCGTGGTGAAGCGCGATCGCCTTCTGGGTGTAGTGAAGGACGGAGTTGGGATCGGCCTCCTCGTTCCCGGCGTTGATCTCGGGGTAGTTCGGGTTCACGGCCAGCCATGGCTTTGCGCTGGCTGTGGTGAAACCGGCGTTCGGAGCATCGGTCCACTGCATGGGTGTACGGGAGTTGTCGCGACCAAAGCGGCGGGACTCCGCAATGAACTCGGGCTCCGTCATCTTGCCGTGCTGGACCTTCTCCTTATATGCATTCTTCACCTCGATGTCGTTGAACTCGTTGAGGTGCTTGAACGGGAAGTTGGTCATGGCGAGTTCGTCACCCTGATAGATGAACGGCGTACCGCGAAGCGTCAAGAGCATGGTCTCGATGAGCTTGGCCGAGCGGATGCGGAACTCGGGAGTGGAGGTGTCACCGAAGTTGGAAACGAGGCGCGGATTGTCGTGGTTGGAGAGAAATACAGTGTCCCAGTTCGACTTCCCGCAACAGTCTCTAGTATGTGTACTCAGGACTTCGGCGTGACGATCGTAAATGGACTTCAGTTCCGGCAGAGTCCACTTGCGTTCGGAATAGAACTCTCCGCGATTGACCCGAATGGCGTCGAAGTTGAAGACCATATTCAGTTCGTGGCTGTAGGTGTTGATGATGTCAGGCTCTTCTTCAAGCGTGATACCGATAGCTTCGCCCACGGTCATCACGTCGTACTTGGAGAGCACTTCCCTGTTCATCTGTTTGAGGTACTCATCGCGATGGGGCCCATTGGCCCAGAGCCGCGAGGGGTCTTTGAGCTGCTCCGGAGTAAGGTCAGGAAGGCCCGGCTGCTTGGAGATGAGCGGGATTACATCCATGCGGAAGCCATCCACACCCTTATCGAGCCAGAACTTCATCATCGCAAATACGTCTTCGCGGACCTTGGGATTGTCCCAGTTGAGGTCTGGCTGTTTCACGGCGAAGAGATGAAGGTAGAACTGCTTCGTCGGTTCATCCCACTGCCATGCCGATCCCGAGAAATAGCTGGGGTAGTTGTTCGGTGGAAGTGGATGCGCAGGGTCGGATGGATTCGGCTTGCCATCGCGCCAGATGTAGTAATCGCGATACGGATTGTGCCGCGAAGAACGCGACTCAACAAACCAGTGATGCTCGTCTGACGAGTGGTTGACGACAAGGTCGATGATGAGGCGCATGTGATGCGACTTGATGGCCGCGAGCATGCGATCGAAGTCGGCCATGGTGCCGAATTCCTTCATCACTTTGCGGTAATCGCGAATATCGTAGCCGTTGTCAGCGTTGGGCGAGTCGTAGTGTGGCGAGAGCCAGATGACGTTGACTCCGAGCCTTTGCAGGTAATCGAGATGCTGGGTGATGCCGTTGAGATCGCCGATGCCGTCGCCGTTGGTGTCCTGAAAACTTCGAGGATAGACCTGGTAGACGACGGCTTCTTTCCACCATTTCGGCTCGTAGCCGTTGATAAGCGCGGACGATTTTTGTGTGGGTTGTGCAGCGCTGGTATCATGCTGCGCCTGGATTCTTCGAGATGGGATTGCGGCGAAAAGAAGTGCAAGGGCAAGTACAGCAATGTGTTTTTTCACGGGCAAATGATAACGCACGATCGAGTTGGGCAATCGTCAGTCCGGTCACGTTCCTAGCCAAAGCAATTTATTGCAGCGACTTAGGATTGGCTGAGGTTTACCTTTGCGGCTCGGGAATCCGCCCGGTAACTTGACAGGGCTTGTCGATCTGAGATACTTTGCATCGTAAAGTGAGGTCGGATGAGTTTCCCGGTTCACCCTCTCGACAAGGCCCTCGGAGATATCAGCAGCATTCGGCGGCAGGTAGCGCGAACTACCGAGTTTCGCGGGTATGGCGCAGCAACACTTGCGGCGACGGGCCTTTTTGCGGGACTGGCTGCAGTCGCGCAATATTTCCTGCTTCCCAATCCTGCAAGCCATATCGGCAACTACCTGCGCATCTGGGTGAGCACTGCCATCGTTTCCGCCGTGCTGATTGGCGTGCAGACCATGACGCGCACGAAGCGCATTCACTCAGGCCTGGCCGACGAGATGATCCTGATGGCGGTGGAGCAGTTCCTTCCGTCCGTGGGTGCGGGTGCGCTGATATCGATTGTGCTGATGCGCCTTGTGCCGGCGAACATCTGGATGCTCCCTGGTCTTTGGCAGATCACGTACAGCCTCGGTGTGTTTGCGTCGTGCCGTTTCCTTCCCCGGCCGATGGCTGCTGCGGGTGGCTGGTATCTGGTGACGGGACTGGTATGCATCGGGCTCGGAGACACCAGCGCGCTGTCTCCCTGGACGATGGGCCTTGCTTACGGGATCGGACAGTTGATTGTGGCGGCGGTTCTGCTGTGGGGATCGAAGGAAGATCGCGATGAAATCTAAAACGGCAAGCACGGAAGGCCGCTTCGCTTACGAAGGGCTCGATCGCGTCATTCACGAACGCGCGCGCCTGAGTGTGCTCACTTCACTGATTACAAATCCCAAGGGAGTGAGCTTCAACGACCTGAAGCAACTTTGTGCTCTGACAGACGGAAATCTCAGCCGGCACCTGAGCGTACTGGAAGAAGCGAAAATGGTGGAGATTATTCGGGGACACGATCGCAATCGGCCGCAGACGATCTGCCGGATCACGGCCTCAGGTCGCAAACGATATCTGGATTATCTGGAGACGCTGGAGCAGGTGGTTCGCGATGCGGCAGGCGCTGAGAAATCCGATACAGCGGTTTCGGATCTTCTGAATGGCCTGGAGCCCTCGGGCGCCTAAAAAAATTTGCCTAGTTACTTTGCAATGCAAAGTCAGGTTTGGATTTGGAGGCTGTCTTTGAACGACGTTCCGATGTTTCAACCGCACTTGCAGACCGGGATCAAAGCGCGGTCCATGGGATTGAAGCTCTTCATCGTCTGCGCGCTGGCGATGGTGATGACGATTCCCGCTCTCTTTGTCGACAACCTGGTGGATGAGCGAACTCACCGATCGAACGATGTAGTAAGGGAGATCAGCAGTCACAGCGGCGGACAGCAGGCGTTTCTGGGACCGACGCTTGCGATTCCGTACACCATTCCACCCACTTCGGTGGACGGCGCCAGCAGGCATGGAGTCTATCTGGTCTTCCCCGCTGAAGCGTCGGCCACCGTGAAGACACACACCGAAGAACTACGCAGGTCGCTTTTCAAGGTTCCTGTATTTCAGGCCGATTTGAACTTCAGTGCCTCGTTCGATCTCGCTGGAGTGCCGGCTGCCGCGGCATCGAACGTTGAGTTTGACTGGACTCATGCGGAGTTCATCGTAGGCGTGAGCGATGCGCGCGGCGCGCTTTCAGACGGGACCATCACGTTTGGCGGCAAGACGGTTGCTGTGGCACCCGCTTCGCTGGGACAAAACATTTCGATAGCGGCCGACTCAACGCAGCAGAGAAAACTCACGTTGTTCGGCGCAGCCGCGACGGGCGTTCAGCCCAACACGCAATTTAAGGCAACCGCAACGTTGCGCTTTTCAGGCGCGCAGCGGATTGCGGTTCTTGCATACGGCAAGACCACTCATATGTCGTTGCAGGGAGACTGGCCCAATCCAAGCTTCGATGGCGGGTTTCTGCCTGTCAGCCGAAGTGTTACGTCTTCAGGATTCAGCGCCGAATGGAGCGTTCCCTTCATCGCACGCGGAGTGCGCGCCGAAGGCACCGCGGAGAGTATCACCGGTCTCGATGCGACTGCGCTTGCGGCCTCCTTCATCGAAGTCGCCGATCCGTATCAATCCGTCACGCGATCGCTTAAGTTCATCCTGCTTTTCAACGGGCTGATCTTTCTGTCCTACTTCGTTTTCGAAGTAACGACAGGCAAGCGGGTGCATCCGGCACAGTACGCATTGGTCGGAGTTGCGCAGACCATCTTCTACCTACTGCTGCTGTCGCTGGCGGAGCGAATAGGGTTTGATATCGGCTTTCTCGTTGCCGGAGCTGCAACGGTGCTTTTGCTCTCAACCAACGCCGGGTGGATATTCGCGAGCCGGCTGCAGGCGATTCGCGCTCTGGTGGTCTTCACCCTGTTGTATTCGCTGATCTACATGCTGCTCCGGCTTGAGGACAACGCACTGCTCGTGGGTGCGATCGCAAGCTTCCTCGCTGTCGCGGCGGCTATGTATCTCACGCGTTCTATCGACTGGTACGGTACGCTGCCCGATCCTGCGACGCCGAACCAGTAGTTGTTTTGGTTCTCTCGATCCATTCAGCCCTCCCCCAAGGAGTAAGAGTCATGCCAATTGCAGAGCAGTCTGGAATTCACGTAGCGATCATTATGGATGGCAACGGCCGCTGGGCTACGCAACAGGGACTTCCTCGAGTTGCGGGCCACCGCGCGGGAGTCGCTGCCGTCCGTCGCACCGTTGAGAGCGCTCCGGCTCTTGGTGTTCGCGCGCTCACTATCTACGCCTTCTCATCGGATAACTGGGCGCGTCCCGCGCAGGAGGTGGAGAGCATCTTCTGGATCATTCGGGCGTTCATGCGGCTGGAGTGCGAACGCCTCCGAAAAAATGGCGTGCGCCTTGAGGTGATCGGGCGGCGGGACCGGATCCCGTATGCGCTACTGAGCGAAATCGAACACGCCGAAGCGGCGACGCGGAGCGAACAAACACTTCGCCTCCGCATTGCAATCGACTACTCGGCGCGTACATCGATCGCGGATGCCGCGGCTGTTGCGCAGGATCTAGAAGGGCCACTCGCTCCAGAGCGGCTGCGGAACATCATTACGCAGAAGCTCACGGCGGATTGCGGAGATGTGGATCTTTTGATTCGTACCGGAGGCGAGAAGAGACTCTCTGACTATCTGCTTTGGGAGTCGGCGTACGCCGAACTCTTCTTCACCGACCGCATGTGGCCGGACTTCTCTGGAGCAGACCTGGAGGAAGCAGTCACGGAGTTTCGCCATCGCGAGAGGCGGTTCGGCGCGGTTCCGGTGGTTCAAGGGCCGATATCGTCACTGGTTGCGGAGTCGGCTCAATGAACTGGGCCAAACCCGTCGTTCCAAATTCGCGCCCGCTCCGCGTCAAGTTCATCCTGCCCGCACTTACGGAAGCCACGGACCCATACTGGCGGCCGATCAAGTACTCCTTGTTTCCTCCCCTGGGACTGGCGACACTTGCGGCTTATCTTGCGCCCGAGGATCAGGCTGTGATCGTGGATGAACACGTGGAGCCTCTCAGGCTGGATGACTCGCCGGATCTGGTGGTCATTCAGGCTTACATTACGAATGCGTATCGCGCCTACAAGATCGCAGATCACTATCGGAAGGTCGGCGCTTACGTCTGCCTCGGCGGGCTGCACGTCACTTCCCTTCCGGACGAAGCTGCGCCGCATGCGAACACAATTTTTTTTGGGCCGGGCGACCAGACCTTTCCGCAGTTCCTGAAGGATCTGCGCGCCGGAGAGCCGCAGCCCGTTTATGCTTCGACGTCTGGCCGCACACTCGAGCGCATTCCGCAAATCCGCCGCGATCTGATCCGGCGCAATCTTTACCTGGTTCCCAATTCCATTGTGGTTACACGCGGATGTCCCCAGCACTGCGACTTCTGCTACAAGGACGCGTTCTTCCAGGGCGGTCGAAGCTTCTATACGCAGCGGGTGGACGATGCTCTGGCTGAGATCGATCGGCTTCCGGGCAGGCACCTCTATTTTCTTGATGATCACCTGCTTGGAGATCGGCGCTTCGCGGAGTCGCTGTTCAGCGGGATGAAGGGCATGCGGCGGCTGTTTCAGGGAGCGGCTACCGTGGACTCAGTCTTGCGTGGCGATTTGATCGAGCGCGCTGCGGCAGCGGGGATGCGCAGCATCTTTGTAGGATTCGAGACGTTAACGCCGGACAATCTGCGGCGCAGCAACAAGAGGCAGAATCTGGGGCGCGATTACAAGGCCGTCTGCGATCGCCTGCACTCTCTGGGGATCATGATCAACGGCAGTTTTGTTTTCGGCATGGACGATGATGGCGAAGATGTATTTCGCCGTACGGTCGACTGGGCCGTCGAACATGGAGTCACGACGGCGACTTTTCATATCATGACGCCGTATCCGGGAACGCAGCTCTATGCGCGCATGGTGCGCGAGCGACGGATCGTGACACGCGACTGGGCTATCTACGACACGAGGCATGTCGTATACCAGCCCGCGCGCTTGAAGCCAGAAGCGCTGAAAGCTGGGTATGACTGGGCCTATCGCGAGTTCTATCGATGGTCCGAAATTGCAAAGGCATCGTTGCATCACGGCACGGTCAAGCATCAGCTCAAGCATTTCTTCTATGCTTCGGGTTGGAAGAAGTTTGAGCCGCTGTGGGACATGCTGATCCGCGCGCGAAGGCTTGCGCAGGTCACTCCGCTGCTTGAGGCGGTGTTGTCGCGAGTTACGAGCGCGGGCATCAAGCAAACCCCGCCGGTGGCGGCCAGCCCGTTTCCGATCATTTCGTCGGAAATCGCAAAATCGTAATTGCTTTGCGTGTTCTGTCGTAGAAAAGCTTCTGCGGCTGCGGTAGAGTTGTATTCCAATGGATCCGGACAGCCCTGGAAGTGTGGAAGAACAGCTTAGGGAGCTGCGCTCTCGTGTACAAATTCTTGAAGACACACTGAGGGCTCGCGGGGTCGCGCTCCCTGTGTCGCAGAAGATTGCGCCGCCGCCCCCTGTGCAGGCACCCGCAGTCCCGAGTGCTGTAGTTGCGGCACAGACGATTGAGCAGCCGGCTCAGGCGGTTGCATATGCTCCAATTCCACCGCCTTCGTTCGCAGCTGCATCGATTGGGAAGCGCGACACCCGCTCGCTGGAGAGCCGCGTTGGTTCGCAGTGGTTCAATCGCATCGGCATTCTCGCGATTCTGATCGGCATGGCGTGGTTCCTGAAATTTGCTATCGATAACGAATGGATTGGGCCGCTAGGGCGCGTTGTGATCGGACTGATCGCCGGCGCGGGTCTGATTGTGTGGTCAGAGCGATTCCGCGCGAAGAACTATATCGCCTTCTCGTACTCGCTGAAGGCGGTGGGAACGGGCGTCCTTTATCTCTCGTTGTGGGCCGCGTTCTCGCTCTATCACTTGGTTCCCGCGCCGGTGGCTTTCCTTGGGATGATCGCGGTGACTGCCTTCAACGGCTACCTGGCGTGGGCGCAGGATGCGGAGCTGCTGGCGCTGTACGCGATCGTGGGAGCGCTCGGCACTCCGCTGCTGGTTTCGACGGGCGAGAACCATGAGGTCACGCTCTTCTCTTACCTGCTGATTCTCGATGTCACGGTTCTGTTGCTGGTGATGCTGAAGCCGTGGTCTCGACTGCTTTTTGGAGCCTTCCTCGGCACGGTGATCTATTTTCTGGGCTGGTGGATGGAGTTCTACTCGCAGAAGCAGGCGGCACGGACGGGATTTTTCCTGGTGTGCTTCTTCCTCATCTTCGCGTTTGCGCCGAGGCTGGTTCGCACCAGTGTGAGCGAGTCTGGAAGGCAGTCGGGATGGGATGCCTTCGCGACGATGGTACTGCCGTTGTGCAACGCCGCCCTGGGGTTTATTGGGTTCTATGGCCTGCTAGAGCCAAAAACCGAGGGCTGGACCGCACCATGGCTTGCCGTGGCGTTTGCGGCGTTCTACTTATTGCTCCTCCGGTTGCGTGCGGCAGGACGTCTGCACGAGAGCTCGATGGCTCTGAGGTCGTTGCATCTCTCTACCGCGGTTGTGTTTCTTACGCTGGCGATTCCGCTGAAGACCCAAGGGCGATGGCTGACGATTGGGTGGCTCGTGGAAGGCGCTGCGCTGCTGTGGACATCGCGGCGCATTCACTCGCAGTTGTTGCGGGTGCTCTCGTTTATCTGTCTCGCACTTGGGCTGCTGGTGCTTGTGGCGAACGATCTGCCTGCGTCGCTGATACCGGTGTTCAATGAGCGCTTTGGGACGTATTGTGTTGCGATTGCCGTGTTCGGATTTGTGGCGTGGCTGGCGTACAAGACTCGAGCCGAGGATCCGCAACCGGTGCCGGGATGGGCGGCCGTATCAGGAACTGCCGTGCTGATCGTGAACATGCTGATTCTGATTGCCGTGAGTCTGGAGATTCACGCTTTCTGGTCGGAGCAGTGGCGAGGCCGAGTCGTCGATTATCGCTCACACACGATGGCTGCACAGTTTACGTATTCGGCGTTCTTCATGACTTTCGGCGCAATTCTGCTAGCGATCGGGTTCTGGAGACGGACCGCGTTTTTCCGTTGGCAGGGCCTGGTGCTGCTCGCATTCGCGATTGGAAAAGTGTTTCTCGTGGACATGAGTGAGTTGAGCCAGGGATTCCGCATTTTGAGCTTCCTCGGGTTGGGCGCGCTGCTATTGGGCGTTTCGTTTGTGTATCAGCGAGACTGGCTGAATCTGCGGTCGCATGGGAGCGAAAACTCGTGAGGTGGCTGGCGGCTTCGATTCTTTTCGCAGTTGCGGCGACCGGACCGGACATTCGGTATTTTCGCTATGAACGGCCGCTTCAGAATATTCCCGCACAGCCACAACAAGCGTGCATGGTTGCCGACCCGAGTCTTTTTGAGCATGCATCTTTGGGACTGGCTGATGTTCGTCTCTATCGCGACGGGGCAGAGACACCGTATTTGCTTCAGAGATCCGGGCCGGCGAGTCTGGCCGTAGAGCAGAAGATTGCTGCTCTTAACCTCGGTGTTCGCGGCGGGAAGGTTGTATTCGATTCGGCGATGCCGGCGGGAGCTTACTCGGATTTGCAACTGGATGTTGCTGCGCGCGACTTTATCGCGACAGTGAGTGTAGCGGGCAGCCAGCAACAAGCCGGCCCGGCGACGAAGATTGGCCAGTACACGATTTTCGATTTGACGCACCAGCGGCTGGGGCGCAGCACTGTTCTACATCTGCCTAACTCGGACTTCAGGTTTTTGCATTTTTCTGTGAGTGGGCCGCTGCATCCGGAGGAGATCGGCGGCATTTCGATGGGGCAATTGTCGACGTCGAAGCCGGCGTTCGTAACGGTAGCAGAAACCAGCGAGAGCGCCCGCAAAGACCACTCGACGGTAATTGAGTTTACAGTGCCGGCGCATGTCCCCGTGGATCGCGTTGTGTTTTTGGCCCCCGTGCAGCCGGCGAACTTCAGCCGCGACGTGACGATCAGCGCCGAAGAGATTTCAACGAAGCCTCGCGATGAAGCTGCATTGCCGCTGCCGAGCTATACATCGAGAGGCAATCTGCTGCGCGTCCATACGATTGAGGCGGACCACAAGATCGATCTCGAAAACCTCGATGTGGAGACTGGTCGTGCGATCTTCGATGAACCATCGCGGTGGACCGTTACGATCGACAATGGAGACGATGCTCCGCTTGTGCCGCGTTCGGTCCGGCTGGAGATGTTTGAGCGCGATATCTGTTTCGAATCTGCGGCAGGAAAGTACGCGCTTTACTACGGCGACGCGGCACTCAGCGCTCCTCGCTACGACCTGGGGCAGGTCACGGTGATTCGTCCGGCGGACGCGGCACGCGTAATGGCAGGTGCAGAGGTCCAGAATCCGCAGTTCCAGGAGAGGCCGGACGACCGGCCGTTTTCAGAGAGACATCCTGCTCTGCTGTGGATTGCCCTCGCTCTGGTGATTGTGCTGCTCGGCTTGATTGCGTTGCGTACGGCTCAATCGCAGTCGCCGCCGGCCAGCAATGGATGAGTGCAAAGCGAAAGCCCGGAGCAATCGCGCTCCGGGCTTTTCGCAACTTTGCTTTCACCCACTGGGTGAAATTGAAGTTATTCGGCCGCTGTTTCCGTGGCCTTGGTGGTGGCAACGGTCCAGTCGGGTGCGCCGACCTTGAAGCGGGCGAAGCGACGGACAGTGATGTTCTCGCCGAGCTTGCCGACCTTCTGAGCGATCAGCTCCTTGATGCTGATGGCCTGGTCCTTGATGAAAGGCTGCTCGAGAAGGCAGACCTCTTCGTAAAACTTCGCCATCTTGCCTTCGAGCATCTTTTCGACGATATTCGCAGGCTTTCCGGTAGCCGCCGCCTGGGCGCGATAGATTTCCTTTTCGCGTTCCATGTCCTCGGGGCTGACGTCCTCGGGCTTCACGTAGCGAGGATCACTTGCAGCGATGTGCATCGCGATGTCTTTCAGAAGTTCCTGGAAGTCTTCGGTGCGGGCCACGAAATCGCTTTCGCAATTTACTTCAACCATGACGCCAATCTTGCCGCCAGCGTGGATATAGGTTCCGACCGCTCCCTCGTTCGTGGTGCGAGCAGCTTTCTTCTGAGCGGAGGCCATGCCGCGCTTGCGCAGCACAACGAACGCGTCTTCGATATTTCCCTTGGTCTCCTGCAGAGCCTTGAGGCAATCACCCATGGGCGCGCCAGATTTCTCGCGGAGATCCTTTACCAATTTTGCATCTATCTTTTCTGCCACAGTCATTCTCGCTTCCTTCTCGGCACCTGCGGTGCGGCTAACCGCGCCTTCCGGCGCATTACGCTAATTCGTATTCACAGAGAAAAAGCGTGGCTACTTTCAGTGCGGCCACGCTTCTCCAAATTCACCTAAGAACTTAAAGGGCGCGTTCGGCCACTTCCTCTTCGTCCAGCGCTGCTTCGGCCGCCGGAGCTTTGCGCACGCCGCTGACCTGCGCTTCGAAGTCGATGTCCTCGGCTGGCGCTGCCTCTGCCGGTGCCTCGGCTTCGCCCTCGGCTGCAGGAGCTTCCTCGGCTGCGGCGAATGCCTTGTCTCCGACAAGATTGACGCCTTCCGCTGCCGAGTCCGCGATCTTCGAGGTGAAGAGGCGGATCGCACGGAGAGCGTCGTCGTTGCCGGGGATCACGTAGTCAACAACGGTCGGATCGCAGTTGGTGTCGACTACCGCAACAACCGGGATGCCCAGCTTGCGCGCTTCCTTCACCGCGATCGCCTCGTTGTTCGAATCAACGATGAAGAGTGCGTCGGGCAAACGCTTCATGTTCTTGATGCCGGCCAAGTTTGCCTGGAGGTGCTTGCGCTCGCGCTCGAGG